>JABAOG010011111.1_pt2 | contig 27870 bp, 28 predicted proteins | sample 7062131 | NCBI WGS metagenome assembly JABAOG01 (sample SAMN14538629, study PRJNA623070) | marine sediment metagenome | biome: marine biome [ENVO:00000428]; feature: marine pelagic biome [ENVO:01000023]; material: deep marine sediment [ENVO:00002113] | place: India: Arabian Sea | collected... | reverse complement strand
GCCCGTCGCGTGCTTCCGTGTGCACCGCCCGTGCCCTCGAAGCGAGGGCGCGGGCGGGCGCGGCGGTGGGCCGCCGCTTACGGAATGTTCGGGTTCGACAACTGCTCGTTGCGGCTGACCGGGATGCACGCGTCGCGGTCCGTGAGGAACGCGTCACGGTCCTCCTCGTACCAGCGGCGTAGGTCCCAGAAGCGACGCGCCTCGAGCCAGACCACGGCGCCGCGCTCGATCTTCAGCATCTCCCACGCGTCGGACTCGGTGGTCGGCACCGGCAGGTCGGGCAGCTCGTACACCGCGCGCTGCTGGTTGATCAGATCCGTGGCCACCGCCAAGTCCCCCGTGAGCCGCAGTTCTGCCTCGGCCTGGAGCACCAGCATCTCCGTACCCTTGGCGAGCGCGATGTCGTCGCTCAGGGCCGTGTACTTGAGCTGCCGGTAGAACGGCGTCGTGCCGTCCTGCCCGGCGAGCACCTTGCCGCCCTGCGTCGGGATGCTCCAGGGCGCGCGCGGATCGAGCGAGTCGCGCGTCGCCCACACCGTGTTGTAGACCGTCAGCTCGCGGCGCCCGATGGTGTGGCTCGTCTCCGACACCACGTAGTTCTCCTCGCGGCCGGAGTTGGTGGAGAAGACCGCGTCGAAGCGGAAGTCGGGCGGGACCAGCGCCGCGCTGTCCCGCGCCCCCGCCCAATCGCCCTGCCACGCCACGACCGTCGCGTAGCCCGCGAGCGCGGCGTACGCGTAATCATCCTTCCCCAGCGCGCGCGCCAGCCGGAGCGCCTCGGAGAAGTAGCCCTCCGCGCGCTCGAAGTGCACGGTGTTCGGCTCCACCGGACCACCGTCGATCACCGCGTTGCAGGACAGCTCGCCCGCGATGCGGTTGGCGAAGCCCGCGTACAGGTTCGCGCGGATCGAGTACTCGTCGTTCTCGTAGTCGTAGCCCTCGATCGACTTCATGCGCTCGATGCCCTGCTCGGCCACCCAGCGCATGCGCTGCATGTCGGCCCAGTAGCCGTTGACCTCATCGTCGTTGATGATCCCGCGGTACCAGAGCCCTTCCTGGGTGTAGCTGCCGCCGTGGGCCAGCTCGTCGGCCATGATCGACGTGGCGTAGGTCAGGTCGGCCAGCCCCTCCGAGAGGTCGCCGGACATGCCGGTCACCAGCGAACGCACGGCGTCCGGGTCGTTGAGGAGGTCGTCCTCGATCGCGCCCGGGTTGGTGACATCGAGGTAGTCGCCGCAGCCGGCCAGCAGCAGCGTCCCGGCGAACAGGACGACCCCCCGCATGCTCTGCTTCTTCATGGTTCGTTCTCCTCGCTCGGAATCAGAAGTTCACGCGCAGCGTCGCCAGGAACGTCCGGAGCGGCGGCAGGTTGTAGTACTCCCGCCGGCCGAAGCCGGAGTCGCTGATGTCCGCCACCTCCGGGTCCACGCCGTCGTAGTCGGTGACCGTCCAGAGGTTGCGGCCGGCGAGCGTCAGCGAGGCCGAGCTCGTGCCCGGGATCAGGCCGGACGGAAGCTGGTACGTCAGCGATGCCGAGCGCAGCTTGAAGAAGTCCGCGGGCTGGATCCAGTAATCGTCGTTCATCTTCGTCCGGTTGATGGCGCACTTGGCGCGCTCGAGCGCCGTGACGCCGTTGAGCGCCGAGGCGTCGCCGCCGTCGAACGCGCGCAGCTTGGCCTGCACCTCGTAGCACGGGTACCACACGCCGCGGCGCGCGTTCTGGTAGCCCACCCAGTTCGCCAGGTAGTGGCCACCCTGCCACTCGCCGAGCACGTCCAGCGTCACGCGCCCGAGCAGCCTGATCGAACTGCCGACGCCCATGGTGCGGGTCGGGTAGCCGGGGCCGATGACCGTGTCCGAGACGACGATCGGCTCCTCGATCGCGTCCGGGTTGATGATCAGATCGCCGCGGACGACGNNCGCGGACGACGGGCAGCGGCTGGCCCTCGATCGCGTAGTTCTGCACGCCGAGCGGGACCTCCTCGCCGCCCAGGTCCACCGCCTCGGTCTTGTTGGTGCCGAGGTTGAACCACGTGTCCCACTCGACCGACGCCGTGCGGATCAGCCCGAGATCGACGCGCAGCTCGACGCCGGAGTTCTTCGTCTCGCCGATGTTCTCGAGCTGCCGGGCCAGGAACCCGTCCGACGGCGGGTGCAGCACGCCGATCAGCGCCTCCAACGTGCGCTGGTTGTAGAACGTGAAGTCCACGCCGAGCCGGCCCTCGAACGCGCTCGTCTCGAAACCGACCTCGTACTCGCGCGTCCGCTCCGGACCCAGCTCCGGGTTGCCGAGCTGGTTGGGCGTCACCGCCGGCTGCCCGTCATCGGCGGCGATCGGGTCCCACGTCTTGACCGCGTCGAACGCGCCCGGCGCCTTCCCGGACTCGCCGACCGCGGCCCGAAGCTTCAGCGTCTCCCACGTGTCGACCGGCCAGAAGTCGTGGTCGGAGAGGACGTACGACGCGCTCAGCTTGGGGTACGGCTGGAGGCCGAATTCCTCGCCGAACGCGCTGTTGCCGTCCACGCGCAGCCCCGCGGTCACGAACAGCCGGTCGTTCCAGCCGACCTTCTCCTCGAAGAAGAAGCCGGCGTTGATCTCACGGAAACGCGTGTCTCCCGTGACCGAGCGGCGCGCGCCCGAGATGAGCGTCGGCTCGCCCGGCCCCGCGAAGTCCTCCGAATCGATCGTCGTGTACCGGTTCCGGTCCTCGACGAGCTGGCCGCCCCACGAGAGCTGCGAGGTCAGGCTCGAGCCGAAGTCGGTCGAGAACGAGCCGACGTAGTCGACCGTGAACGCCGTCCGCTGCCAGAGCTGGCCCCAGATGAAGCCCAGCGGCACGCGCGAGAAGCCGTACGGGTAGTGCGTGTGGTTGTCGGCCGCGTTGTAGTCGTAGCCGAGTACCAGCCGGTTCGTGACCTGGTCGTTCAACTGGTGCCGGACCGTGAACCCGGTCACGAAGTGGTCGTTCCGGTTGAAGTTGTTCTGCGTCAGGATCTCACCGTTTATCGTGCAGGTGTCGACATCGTCGGCGCATTGGCTGGCGTCCTTGAAGTTGCCGGCGTTGCCGCGCATCACGTTGAGCAGGAACCCGCTCGCGTTGTTGCCGTCGGGCACCCAGCGCGTCACTCGCCGCGAGTACGACGAGTTGAGCGCGAAGTCGAGGTCCTGGCGCGGCCGGAACGAGAAGTTGGCGCGGAAGCCGCCGTCCCTCGACTGGCCCGTCTCGATCGCGCCCTCCTCATCCGCGTAGTTGCCCGAGAAGAAGTACGTCAGGTCGTTCGCGCCGCCGCGCACCGAGGCGCTGTAGCGCTGGACCAGGCCGTTCCGGAGCCAGGACCCGCTCTCCGGGCAGGTCGCGTCCACCCAGGTGTCTCCCTCGGAGTCCTTCAGCTCGNNCGGCCCTTCTTCGTGAAGATCTGGATCACGCCGCCCGACGCCTCCGTGCCGTACAGCGTCGTGGCCGCCGGGCCCTTGACGATCTCGATCCGCTCGATGTCCTCGGGGTTGATGTCGTTGAACGGGAGCGTCCGCTGACGCGACGCCCACGCCGCCGGCGCACGCCCGCTGAAGACCCGGACCCCGTCCACGTAGATCAGCGGCTGGTTGCTCATGGCGACGCTCACGTTGCCGCGCAGCCGGATCGTGCCGCCCGCGCCGGGCTGACCCGAGTTCGACATGACCGTCACGCCCGGAGCGCGCCCGGCGATGATGTCCTGTGCGTTCCGGACCGGGGCGACCTCGATCTCACGCTGGTCGATCTGGCTGATGCTGTTGCCGATCTCCCGCGAGCGCGCGCCCGCCGCCGTGCCGGTCACCACCACGGCGTCCAGCTCGATCGCGGCTTCCCTCAGCTCGAACGCCGCCGTCACGGTCTGGCCCGCCACGACCGTGACCGTCCGCTCCCCGGCGCCGTAGCCGAGGAACTCCGCACGGACCGTCGCCTCCCCCGCAGGGACGTTCAGGAGCAGGAACCGCCCGTCGCTGTTCGTCGTTGTCGCCACGGGCGTGCCCGGGACGAAGACGCTCACGCCGGCCAGCGGCCGCCCCGTCGCGGCCGCACTCACCTGGCCCTGGATGGTTCCGCGTTCCTGGGCCGCCAGCGGCCGTGCCGCAGCGCCCAGAGCGCAGAGCATCAGCAGGACGAGGAAGCCCACCCCTCGCCGACGAACACGAGAACTCATAATTGCCCTCCTGGGATTGGGATCCGAGCCCGCCCCGAACACTCACCATCGAACGGGCCCACACGTCCGGAGCCCACCGAGCCGGCGCGCGGGAGATGTGCCGCCGCCCCCACTCGCCGTACGGCTGCTCCGAGCCGAACCTGTCATTCGCCGCGTTGTCGTCTCTATCGTCGACCCGGCCGTTCCCCTCGCACCACCAGCGGTTGCGGGTGTCCATCGGGATCGACGGCGCCCGGTGCCGGGCGGGACGTGGATCTATGAAACGTGACCGGCATCCGGTCAGTACATCCCGGGTGGAATTCGGGGATGGTCCGCGCGAACGGCGCGTGCCGATCCATAATTATTCGGTGTGCGCGAATATAGGCACCCGCCGATGGAGCGTCAAGCACGGTGCGGGCGGTTATGGGGCCGCGGGCGGTCTGCCGGCGCCGTGACCGCCGCGAGAGCGGATTCCTCGTGGAGGTGCCCGGTCATCCGACCGCCCGGACCGTGCCGGCGGGCAGCGCGTCGCGAAACAGGATCACGCGCGGCACGTGCGGCAGGCCCGGGCCGATCGGGTTCCAGTAGGGCTGGAGCAGGAACGGCCGCTCGCCGAGAAGCGGCTCGTCCTCGTCGAACGCCGGCTCGATGGTGATGACGTGGGTCCAGAGCGGCTCGCCGGTGGCGGCGTCGACGGCATCGAGCTCGAGCGGGAGGGTGAGGCCGCCGGGGAGCGTCAATCCTTCGCGCGGCGTCGTCCATTCGTCGCCGGGCACGTCCTCGATGCCGCTGTTGCGAAAGTCCTCGTCGCCCGAGAAGGGGCCGGAGCCCGTGTTGTCGCGCGAGCTCAGGAGCTGGTACTCGTCCGGGCGGAATTTGCCGTAGGAGATCCAGACGGCGTCGGGCGTCCCGTGGCGCAGGACGATCCAGCCCTCGTAGGTCCATCCGGCCCGCAGCGACGTCACGCGCACCTCGCGGGTCCCGTGCTGGTTGTTCCCGGGCACGGTCGAGAACATCCAGACCCCGGCGTTCTCGTAGGAGGGATAGCCGAGCAGGGCGTTGTTGCTGGTCGTGAAGAGCGAGTGCGCGCCGGGCTCCGGTTCGAGGGGAAACCCGGCGGTGACGCTGCCGACGATCGAGAGGCGCGCGAGCCCGTCGCGGACGTCGCCGCCGAGGATCTCGGCGGGGGATGGCGAGGCATCCACGTCGCCAGGCGGCTCGAGCGTCACGGCGAACCGCCGCGGCGGGACCGCCGGCAGCTCGACGCGGACCCGGCCATCGGCGGGGAGCTCGAAGCGCCCGAGGGAGCGTGCGGCGCCGTCGGCACCGTAGACCCAGGCCTCGTAGCTCCCCTCGGTCGCGGCATCGAGGGGGCGCAGCCCGGTCAGGGCCAGCTCCACCGTCGCGCCGGGCGCGAGCGAGGCGCCCGGGTCGTCCCCGCAGCCGGCGAGGAATGCGGCGACCCCGAGGCCCGTGGCGATGCCACGGAGCCGACGCGCGCCGCGCGATCGCGTCCGCGGGATTCCGGATCGGGCGGCCGTCCCGTCCGTCCCGTACAGGGATGGTCTTCTCACGCGACTCCGACGAAGATCCTCAGTTGGATGCGGTGAAATCGACGTCGACGAATTGGCCGGCCCGGGCGTGCACCACCTCGTAGCGAAGCCCGAAGTCGCACGTGCCCGGTGCGCTCTCGAGGATGGCCGTGTAGAAGCCCGCGCCCAGGTCCGTGGCGCCATACTTTCCCTGGGCGTTGGTCCGAACGGTCTGGTCGACATCGCCGCCGACCACGCGGATCGCCGCATCCGGCACCGCCTGGCCGTTGCACAGGACGTAACCCGAGATGCGCGGCGGAATCAGCCCGACGCCCGAGAAGTAGACCTCGACCGGCTCGCCCGCCACATCCACGACCTGCTCGTACGGCTCGAACGAGACGTGACGCGGGCTCAGTCCGGTCAGCTCCAGCCCGGTCAACCGGAGCGCGTACCGTCCCGCCGGCACCGACGGGAACGCGAACTCGCCCTCCGTGTCCGTGGCTCGCGTGTCCACGACGTGGCCGTCGGCGAGGATCGCGACGACCGCGTCGGGCACGCCCTCTCCGGTCTTGGCCAACGTGACCGCGCCCGCCACGGCGGACTTCCCGCCGCGGAGCCCGGTGGCGTCGGATCCGTCGCCGCACGCGGCGGCCGTCGCGAGCGCCAGCATGGCAGCGGCCGCTCGCGCGAGTGGCGTCCCGAGCATGGGAATCCGGTGGCTCCTGGAATACACGGCGCGGCCTTCGTGATGGCGGACGCTACGCCCGTCCCGGATCGCTGTCAAGATACCCATCTCCTTGTCCCGGGCGCAGACCACGCGCCCGGTCCCGACGGCGCGGCCGGCGGCCGCCACCCGGATCCGGGCCGCGCGCCGGACCGGCCACCGGATCCTAGTCGGGAATCGGCAGTCCGCTCGGCACGCGGTCCGGCGCGAGGAACAGCAGCCCCTTCGTCGTGGTGCTGTCCGTCAGCGCATGGAGGAACGCGATGAGGTCCGCGATCTCGGCAGCGGTGAGGCCGAGCGGACGGAACGCGGGGTCGAGGTCCTCCTGCGCCACCCGGTCGTGCTCGCTCCGCGCGAGGCTCTTGAACCGGAGCACGTCCTCGAGCGTCGCGGCGGTGCCGGCGTGAAAGTACGGGGCGGTGAGCGCGACCTGGCGGAGCGGCGGCGTACGGAACGCGTAGGGCCGCCCGCCGTGCTCGCCCCAGCCGAGGTCGTCGCCGGGCGTGGTGTCGCGGCCGACGCCGGCCTGGAGCGTCCCGAGCACGTAGAAGTCGAAGTCGCTGAGCTGCGGGCCCCTGTGGCACGCCACGCACGCGGCCTTGCCGATGAACAGCTCGAGGCCGGCCCTCTGCCGATCCGTGAGCGCGGAATCGTCCCCGGACAGGAACGCGTCGATCGGCGCGTTCGGCGTGACGAGCTCCCGCAGGTACGCCGCGAGCGCGCGACGCAACGTGGTGGTCGTGACCACCCGCTCCGGGTCGGCGCCGTACATGTCGGCGACCTCCGGGAACGCGGCGGCGAAGCGCTCGACGTACTCCGGCAGCGCGCGCAGCCGTGCCACGACGCTGTCGAGCGCGGCCGTCTTGGGGTAGACCAGCCCGCGCAGCTCGTTGTCGGCGGCGATCGGGTTGAGGACCTGGTCCTCGAGGCCGAACGCGTTGCCGCCCCAGAACATCATGCCGTTGACCGTCGGCGCGATCCCGCGGCGTCCGAAGAGGCCGACGTTGAAGACCGTGGGGCTGTTGCGCGGCATCGGCCGCAGGGGCGGCGGCCCCGGCTCCGTGCGGTCCGGCCCCAGCCCGCTCCCGCCGGCGCCCGACGGGAACGGCCGGCCGTCGGCGAACGCGAAGCGCGGCAGGTGGCACGTGCTGCACGCCACGTCCTCCGGCCCCGAGAGGATCGGGTCGAAGAAGAGCAGGTGCCCGAGCTCGACCCGGCCGGCGTGGTAGGCGTTCTCGACCGGGCGTACCGGTTCGGCCGGCATCGGGGCGAGGCCGGCGGCCAGCGCCCGCTCGAGGAGCGACGCGGCCGGCGGCTCGACCCCGGTCGGGGCATCCGAGCACGCGGCGCCCCAGAACGCGAGGACGACGGCCGTCGTCGGGAACCGTATTGCACGCATGCGGATGGAGAGGGTGCCGAGTGGATTGCAGGGAACGGGGTTACGGTAGCCCGGCGCCATCCGCCTGTCAAGCGGCCGCGCTCCCCCCCTTTCCCCGGAGCGAAACGCGTGGCAAGTTTCGCGTGTAACACGGACTCGCCGCATCGACACGGATCGCGATTCACGGACGGCCCATGAAGATCTCCGGGATGTCGAAAATCTCCGCCTTGCTGTCCCGCCTCCCCGCGCCGCGCGAGTATCCGCGGACCACCGCGGTCGCGGTGATCGTGCTCCTCTCGCTGGTCGCGCTGGGCGTCGGGGTGGCGCTGGGGACGTGGCGGAACGTGTGCCATAGCTGCCCGTCGATCGCCCAGATCTACGTCTGGGAGCCGACGCAGTCGACGAAGATCCTGAGCCACGACGGCCAGGTGATCGCCGAGCTGGGCCAGGAGCACCGGACGCCCGCCTCGGTGGACGAGCTCCCGCCGTACGTGGCGCAGGCGTACATCGCGATCGAGGACAAACGCTTCTACGAGCACAGCGGCTTCGACCCGCTGGGCTACGCGCGGGCGGCGCGCAACCTGGTGCTGAAGCGGAGGATCGCCGGTGGCGGCAGCACGATCACGATCCAGCTCGCCCGGCACATGTTCATCCAGTCCGTGGGCTTCGACCAGAGTCCGTCGCGCAAGCTGAAGGAGCTCAAGGTCGCGCTGGACCTGGAGAAGATCTACACCAAGGAGCTGATCCTCGAGGCGTACATCAACCAGGTGAACTACGGCCGCGGGCACTACGGGATCGAGTCGGCCTCGCAGTGGTTCTTCGGCAAGCCCGCCGCCGCGGTCGAGCCGCCCGAGGCCGCGTTGCTGGCGGCGGTGATCAACGCGCCGGAGATCTTCTCGCCGTTCAAGCACCCCGAGCGCGCGTTGCAGCGGCGTAACCTGGTGCTCGAGCTGATGGCGCGGCAGGGCTATCTGAGCCGGGGGGAGGCGGAGCGCCACAAGCAGGCGCCGCTCCCCGAGGAGCCGCACACGAACGACGAGGGCGAGGTCGCGCCCTACTTCGTCGAGTGGGTGCGCGGCATCCTCGACGACCGCTACGGCTCCGAGCTGTACCGCAAGGGCTACCGCATCTACACCACGCTCGACGTGGGCCTTCAGCGACGGGCGCGACGGGCGATGGAACGCGGGTGGTCGCACATCGAGGGCCAGCCGGGCTTCGACGAGCCGACGTACGAGGAGGTGAAGTCGCGGAAGGGCGTACAGGGCGCGAGCGAGACGCCGTACCTCCAGGGGATGTTCGTCGCGCTGGAGCCGGCCACGGGCGAGGTCCGGGCGATGGTCGGCGGCCGCGACTTCGACGACTCGAAGTTCAACCGCGCGACCCAGGCGCAGCGCCAGCCCGGCTCGGTCTTCAAGCCCTTCGTCTACACCGCGGCCATCGCGAGTCGGATCCCGGCCTCCCACATCATCTACGACGCGCCGTACGTCGAGGAGGTCGGCGACACGATCTGGGCGCCTCGCAACTTCAGCGGGACCTTCGCCGGTCCGGTCACGATCCGGGAGGCGTTGCGCCGCTCGATCAACGTGGTCGCGGTCAAGCTCGGCAAGGAGGTCGGGATCGAGACCGTCGCCCAGTACGCGCGCCGGCTGGGGATCGAAACGGACATCCCGCGGGTGCCGTCGACCGCGATCGGCGCGGCCAGCGTGATCCCGATCCAGGTGGCCGAGGCGTACACCGTCTTCGCGAACCAGGGCGTCCGCGTCCGGCCGCGGGTGATCCTGCGGGTCGAGGACGCGGCCGGCAGGGTGCTGTGGGAGACCGAGGCCGAGCGGGACGCGGTCCTCGACCCGCTGACCGCCGCGATCGTGACGAGCATGCTCCGGGAGGTGGTGGACCGCGGGACGGCCCACTCGGCGGTCCGGGGTAGCGCGAGCGGCCCGATCCTGCCGTACGACGTCCCCGCGGCCGGCAAGACGGGCACCACGAACGACTACACCGACGTCTGGTTCGTCGGCTTCACGCCGGACCTGCTCGCCGCCGTCTGGTTCGGCTTCGACCTGCCCAAGCAGATCCTGCCGAACGCGACGGGCGGCGGCCACGCCGCGCCGGTCTGGGGCGAGTTCATGCGCTCGGTCTACGTCAGCGCGGACTCGACGCCACCGGTCCGCCCCATCCCCCGGGCGTGGACGATGCCGGAGACGCTGGTCGCGGCCGAGATCGACTGGGAGACGGGGAAGCTCGCCACCGAGTGGTGCCCGATGGACCGCGCACGGGTCTACGTCGAGTACTACCTCCCCGGCACCGAGCCGACGGAGGCGTGCGAGCTGGACCCCGCGGGCCTCTTCGGCGCGCCGATCCGCGGCTTCGGCCCGGCGGACGGCCCGCCGCCGTCGCGACCGGTCGGCGCCGACACCATGCGGCGGCTCTCGCCGGACACGACCGCGCGACCCGACACGACCGCACGGCCGGACACGAGCCGCGTGATCCGCCGGGACACGATCGGCACGACGGGGCGGGACCCGGCGCGGCCGCGGCGCTGAGCGGCCGGCGGCGCGCGTCAGCCGCCGTCGAACAGGCGGTGCGCCACGCCGGCGCCGGCGAGGGCGGCGGCGAGGGCGGCGGCGTCCTCGGGCAGCGTCTCCAGCGCCAGTCCGCACTTGCTCTCGGCCGCCTCGGGCGCCGGCACGACCTGCGCGGCCAGGCCGTGCTCCTGCGCGATCTGCTCCGCCCACAGGACGTGGTGGGTGCTGTCGAACAGGAACAGGCGGCTCATCCGACGGCCGTCCACTCCTCGATGCCCGCGTGCGTGATGCGGTGGGACAGCAGGGGGAGCGCCGCCGGCGCCGCGCCGTCGGCGATCCGGATCGCCTCCCGCAGCGCCGCGGCGCCCCGCTCCGCGTCCGCCGCCGTGGCCGCGTGAACGCTCGCGATCGGCTCGCCCCGCGCCACGACCGTGCCGGGCTTCGCGGTGACGTGGAAACCGACGGCCGGGTCGATACGCGCGTCCAGGCGGGTGCGGCCGGCGCCGAGCTCGACCGCGGCCCAGCCGATCCGGCGCGCGTCCACGGCGACGACGACGCCGTCGCCGGGCGCCTCGACCACGCGGCGCACCGGCGCCTGGGGGAGAACCGCCGGGTCCTCCACCACCGCCGGGTTCCCGCCCTGTGCATCGATCAGGCGGGCCATGAACGCCAGCGCGCGGCCGTCGTCCAGCGCCGCCCCGGCCGCGACCCGGCCGGCGGCGGGGCTCTCCACCGCACCGGCCAGCGCCAGCATCTCACCCGCCAGCGCGACCGTCACGGTGCGCAGGTCCCGCGGCCCCTCGCCCCGGAGCGTCAGGATCGCCTCCTCGGTCTCCAGCGCGTTGCCGACCGCGTGGCCGAGCGGCCGGTCCATGGCGGTGACCAGGGCCACGACCTCGCGGCCGTAGGCCCGGCCGATCTCGATCATGGTGCGCGCGAGCTCGAGCGCGAGGTCCAGCTCCGGCAGGAACGCGCCGCCGCCGCGCTTGACGTCGAGCACCAGCGCGTCGATCCCCTCCGCCAGCTTCTTGCTCATGATGCTCGAGGCGATGAGCGGGATCGACTCCACGGTGCCGGTCACGTCCCGCAGTGCGTAGAGCCTGCGGTCGAGCGGCGCGACCTCGTCCGTCTGCCCGATCATCGCGCAGCCGAGCCGCGCGAGCTGGGCGCGGTACTCCGCGAGCGTGAGGTCGGTTCGGAACCCCGGGATCGCTTCGAGCTTGTCGAGCGTGCCGCCCGTATGCCCGAGGCCACGGCCGCTCATCATCGGCACCGTCACGCCGAGCGAGGCGACGAGTGGCGCCAGCACGAGCGAGACCTTGTCCCCGACCCCGCCGGTCGAGTGCTTGTCCACCTTCACGCCGGGCGAATCGTCGAGCCGCACGACCGCGCCCGAGTGGAGCATCACGTCGACGAGCGCGGCCAGCTCCCGGGCCGAGAGCCCACGGAAGTAGACGGCCATCAGGAACGCGGCCATCTGGTAGTCCGGCAGCCGGCCCTCGGCGTAGGCGCGGAAGAGCTCGTCGATCTCGGCCGTCGAGAGCTCCGCGCCGTCGCGCTTCTTCTGGATCAGCCGGTACGCGATCACGTTCGGTCCTCGTCTCGCGGCGAGCCGCCGGCCGGCCGCGGCGAACCGCCGGCCGGCCGGGCCGGCTCGCGCGTCGGCGTCCGCGGCCGCCCCCGGCCGCGGAGCGCGCTCCAGACGCGGAAGACGTCGGCCATCCAGTCGTAAATCGTGCGCAGGGATCCGAGCATCCGGTCCAGCCGCTCGCGGCGCACCGCCCGCGGCAACGTGAGCGCGTCGCGGATCTGCCGCGCGAAGCACTCGGGGTCGTAGGGGTTCACCTCGATGTACCCGTCCATCACCTCCGCCGCGCCGGTGAAACGGGAGAGGAGCAGCACGCCGGGCGAGTCCACCTGACTCGCGACGAACTCCTTCGCCACGAGGTTCATCCCGTCCTGGAGCGAGCTGACGACGCACAGGTCCGCCGCCCGGTAGAGCGCAGCGAGCCGCTCGGGCGAGAGCGAGCGCTTGATCAGGTGGACCGGCCGCCACCGCCTCGTGCCGTACCGGTCGTTGATCTCCCAGACCAGCCGCTCGACCTTGTGCGTCAGCTCGTCGTACGCCTCGATGTCGGTGCGGGTCGGCACCGCGACCTGGACGAAGGTGAACCGCTCCCGGAACTCCGGGTAGCGTTCCCACAGCATGTCGAGCGCCTTCAGCTTCTCGGGCAGCCCCTTGGAGTAGTCCATCCGGTCCACGCCGACGCCGAGCTGTCCGCCCCCGATGACGTAGCGGTCGCGGAGCCGCTCCGCCTGGGCGCGCGCCTCGGGCGCGCTCGCGGCGACGCGGAACGCGTCCACGTCGATCGAGATCGGGAACGCGCGCACGGTGCAGACGTGCCCCTCGTGGGTCACGGTGCGCTCGCGCCAGTCGACCTCGGCGCCCAGGATCTCCGCGGCGCAGTGCAGAAAGTGGTTCGCGAAGGAGGGGAGCTGGAAGCCGATGAGGTCGTTCGCGAGGAGCCCCGCGATCAGGTCCCCGGCCTGCGGCGTGACGCGGAAGATCTCCAGTGGCGGCCACGGGATGTGCCAGAAATGCGCAAGGCTGAGGTCCGGGCGTTGGGAGCGGACGAACCGCGGCGCCAGCGCGAGGTGGTAGTCCTGGAACCAGACGGCCGCATCGGCCCCGCGCGCCTCGTCCAGCACCGCGTCGGCGAAGCGGCGGTTCACGCGCCGGTAGCGCTCCCAGTAGCGCGCGCGAACCCGCGTGAGCGCCGGCCGCAGGTGGCAGAGCGGCCAGAGGAACTGGTTGGAGAAACCGAGATAGTAGCCGTTCACATCCCGCCGGTCCAGCCACAACCGGCGCAGCGTGTACCGCGGCTCTTCGGGCGGCACGCGCACGCGGTCCTGTGCGTCCACGACCACCGCATCGGCATCGCCGCTCCCCCAGGCGATCCACACGCCGCCGACGCCCTGGAGCAGCGGATCGAGCGCGGAGGTCATGCCGCCCGCCGGTCGCTTCACCTCGATGTCGCCGACGTCCTCCGCCCAGCGGTGCTCGTACGGCTCACGGTTGCTCACGACGATGAACCGCTCGTCGGGGAACGCGTCCCGGAACAGCGGCTCCATGTCCACCGCGGCGAGCCGGGCGAGCATGGGCTCGTCGGCACCCACCCTCGATCGGTCCATCGAGCTAGAGCCCGAGCCGCCGCCGACTGGCGCCCACCGCGGTCCGGACGTCGCCCGACACGTCGTCCCAGCGCTCGCCGATCTCCTCGCGCGCTCCCGCTACGGCCCGCACGATCCGCCGCCGCGTCCGGCGCCCGCTCTGCGGCGCGATCAGCAGCGCGAGCCCCGCGCCCAGGGCGAGACCCAGCGCCATGCCGACGACGAAGTTGAACGTTCGGGAATTCTCCTCGTAGTACATCAGCGTCGCTCCGAGTGTGTGGCGGGAACAGCCATCGCCCGTGGAGCAAGGCGCGTGCCGGGCGGCATCTCAGCGCAGGGCGCGCGCCGCCCGCTCCGCCATCAGCGCCTCGATCTCCTCCGGACGGCGCGGCGCACCGGCCGACAGCAGCTCGTAGCCGCGCTCCGTCACCAGCACGTCGTCCTCGATGCGGATGCCGATGCCCTCCTCGGGGATGTAGATCCCGGGCTCGATCGTGAAGACCATGCCGGGCGCGAGCGGCGCGGCCACGTCACCCACGTCGTGCACGTCCATCCCGAGCCAGTGCGAGAGGCCGTGGACGAAATGCGCGTCGCACGAAACGGCGCCGCACAGTGTGCCCGAGCGTTCGCGCATGTACTCGCGCGCGACGCGGTTCAGCTCGCCCAGCGTCGCGCCGGGCACGACGGCGTCCAGCGCCGCCTGCTGCGTGCCGAGCACCAGCTCGTAGAGCGCGCGCTGACGTTCCGTGAATCGACCGGAGACCGGGAACGTCCGGGTCACGTCCGCACTGTAGTAGCCGAACTCCGCGCCCACGTCCGTGACGACCAGGTCGCCCGCCTCCACGCGCCGGCGGCTCTTGTCGTAGTGCAGCACGGTCGCGTTCGGACCCGAGCCCACGATGCTCGGGAAGCCGACCCGCTCCGCACCGTGGCGCCGGAACGTGTACTCGATCACCGCTTCGAGCTCGTACTCCCACACCCCGGGCTCCGCGATCCTCATGGCCTCGCGCACCGCCTCCGTCGTGATGTCGATCGCCCGCCGCAGCCGGCGCAGCTCATCCTCATCCTTGACCAGCCGCAACACCGCGAGGTGGTCGCGAAGCGCCGCGTCGTCCACGCGGGCGACGCCCGGGGCGAGTGCCGCGAGCTCCGACTCCGCCCGCTCGGCCGACCGCACGTCGGCGATCCCGGTGATCCGGGCCGCCTCCGGCCCCGGGCCCAGCCGCGGCCCGGTCCAACGCTCCTGGCCCGGACGCCGGGGCGGCAGGTACAGGATCGCATCGTCCGGCCCGCCGTCCCCGGCCACCAGCACCAGGGACGCGCCGGGCGTCTCCAGCCCGGTCAGGTAGAAGAACCCGTTCTCCTGCCGGAAATCGCTGTCCTGCGGATAGTCGCCCTCGATGCTGCGCGGCTCGGCCGAGCGCAGCACCGCCACACCCGTGCCGATGCGCTCCAGCAACGCTTCGCGCCGCGCCGCCAGCCGCTCGACCGGCACCGGCCCCGCCGGCGAACCGGTCTGCGGCAGCGCGCGCCCCGAGCCGCCCGCCAGCAGCCCCAGCGTCAGAACGAATTGCGTGATTCGTTTCGCCATTTCCCGTCCTCCACTGTGTACGGCGCGCTCGCGAGTGTTGCGGCGCACGCCCGACCCGTCCTAATTTACCGCATCCGGTCGCCACAATCGACCCCACCGGGCCCGCCGTCGATCCAGCCGCGCGTGGATCTGGCACCCGTCGTGCAACCGTTGCCTGCGGAAACACGCGGACCGGCACCGGCCCCGCCGCTACGAGGTCACGATGGACCAGCGAACCGTCCTGCTCGTGGAGGACAACGAGGACAACCGGATCGTCTACGCGACGATCCTCGAGCACCGGGGCTACCGCGTCCACGAGGCCGCGAACGGCGAGGATGGCATCCGCCTCGCCCGTGAGACCCGGCCCGACGCGATCCTGATGGACATCTCGATCCCGATCATCGACGGATGGACGGCCACGGAGACGCTCAAGCGGGATCCCGTGACGGCGCACATCCCCATCATCGCGCTGACGGCGCACGCGCTCGCGACGGACCGGGAGAAGGCCCACGCCATCGGCTGCGCCGGCTACCTGGCCAAGCCCTGCGAGCCCCGCAAGGTGCTGGCGGAGCTCGAACGCGTGATCGGGAAGTGCACGCCGCCGGCGAACTAGGAGATGAACCCGGCGGTGCAGAAGGAGGCCGGCGCGCCGCAGGGGCGCATCCTCGTCGTGGACGACAGCCGCGACAACCTCGAGATCCTCTCGACTCGCCTCCGTTTCCGCGGCTACTCGGTCGACACGGCCACCACGGGCGAGGAGGCGCTCGAGCGAGTCGCCGAGAGTCCGCCCGACCTCATCCTCCTCGACATCATGATGCCGGGCCTCGACGGCTACGAGGTGGCTCGCCGGATCCGGTCCGATCCCGAGCTGCCGTTCATCCCGATCATCCTGATCACGGCGCGCGACTCCACGCAGGACAAGGTGGCGGGGCTGGACGCCGGCGCGAACGACTACCTGACGAAGCCGATCAACTTCCCCGAGCTCGAGGCCCGGGTCCGCTCGATGCTCCGCATCCGTGAGCTCCAGGAGGAGCTCGAGGAGAAGAACAGGGAGCTCGAGCGGCTGAGCATCAGCGACGGCTTGACGGGGCTCCTCAACCACCGCCACATCCAGGAGGTGGTGCGCGAGGAGTTCGAGCGCGCCAAGCGGACGCGGGAGGCGCTGGCCGTCGTCATGTTCGACCTCGACCACTTCAAGAACGTCAACGACACGTACGGCCACCAGGTCGGCGACCGGGTGCTCCAGGAGATGGCCCGGATCCTCCGCCGCACCGCCCGCGAGATCGACAAGCTCGGCCGCTACGGCGGCGAGGAGTTCATCGCGGTCCTGCCGGACACGGGCATCGACGATGCAGCGACGTTCGCCGAGCGGGTCCGCGAGCGCGTCGAGCGGAACCCGTTCGCCGTGGGGCGCGCGCGGCCGCTGCACCTCACGGTCTCGGCCGGCGCGGCGACCTACCCGCACCCCGCGGTGTACAACCCGAGGACGCTGATCCACCGTGCCGACCAGGCGCTCTACGCCGCGAAGGCCGCGGGGCGGAACCGCGTCGTCCGATTCGAGAACGGAGTGGCGTGATCCCACTCGACACGGCCCTGGACCCGATCATTGACGGAGATGACGGAGTGAGCGCTGCCGACCTGGCGGAAGCGGCCCGACGGACCGCCGAGCTGCGGCACATCCTGAACGATGCGAGCTACGAGTACTACGTCCTCGACCGGCCCACGCTGTCGGACGCCGAGTACGACCGACTCTACCGCGAGCTGAGGCGGCTGGAGGCCGAGCACCCGGAGCTGGTGACGCCGGACTCGCCGACGCAGCGCGTCGGCGCCGAGCCGGCCCCGCACCTCGAGAAGGTGCGGCACCTCGCGCCGATGCTCTCGCTGGACAACGCCTTCGACTTCGTCGAGCTGGCGGCGTGGGAGGATCGCAACGCCCGGATCCTGAGCGAGGTGCGCGAGGCCGGCTACGTGGCCGAGCTGAAGATCGACGGCGCGGCCGTCGCGCTCCTCTACGAGGACGGCGTGCTCGTCCGGGGCGCGACGCGCGGCAACGGCGTGGTCGGTGAGGACGTGACGTGGAACCTGCGCACGATCCGCGAGGTCCCGCTACGGCTGCGCGCGGACGGCCCGGTCCCGTCGCGGCTCGAGATCCGCGGTGAAGTCTACATGCCGTTCTCGGGCTTCGCCGAGCTGAACGAGCGGCGGGCGGCCGCGGGCGAGCCGACGTTCGCGAACCCGCGCAACGCGGCGGCGGGCAGCCTGCGCCAGCTCGACCCGCGTCTCACGGCCGAGCGCCCGCTGTCCTTCTTTGCCTACCAGGTCCAGCTCGACCCGGACGCCCGTGACCGGCTCCCGCTCGACACGCAGGAGGACGTACTGCGCCTCCTCGAGGCGTGGGGCCTGCCGGTCAACCGCGAGCGCCAGCCCTGCCGCGACCTGGCGGAGGTCGTCGCGTACGCCGAGCGGGTCGACCGGCTGCGCGGCGAACTGGACTACGCCATCGACGGCCTGGTCGTGAAGGTCGCACCGCTGAACCTCTGGCCCGAGCTCGGCATCGTCGGCGGCCGCGAGCCGCGCTGGGCGATCGCCTTCAAGTTCGCGCCGGACCTGGCCACGACCCGGCTGCACTCGATCGAGGTCAACGTCGGCCGGACCGGCTCGCTGAACCCCTTCGCCGTGCTCGAGCCCGTCGAGATCGCCGGCGCCACCGTGCGCCTGGCCACGCTCCACAACTTCGACGACATCGCGCGCAAGGACCTCAGGATCGGCGACCTCGTGCTGGTCAAGCGCGCGGGCGAGGTGATCCCGCAGGTCGTCGGTCCGATCACCGAGGAGCGGACCGGACGGGAGCGGCCGTTCGGGCCGCCCGACCACTGCCCGGTCTGCGGCACGCCGGTCGAGCGGCCGCCCGACGAGGTCATGCTGTACTGCCCGAACGGCTCGTGTCCGGCACGGATCTACTGGGGGCTGGTGCACTTTGCGTCCCAGGGCGCCATGGACATCCGCGGGCTGGGCGAGCAGACTGCACAGCTCCTGCTCGACGCGGAGCGGGTCCGGGGCTTCGCCGACCTCTACGCGCTCCGGCCGGAGGACTTGCGCGACCTGGATGGTTTCGCCGACCTTTCCGCACGAAACCTGGTGGACGCGATCCGGGAGTCGCGCCATCGGCCGCTGCACCGGCTGCTCTTCGCCCTCGGCGTGCGGCACGTAGGCACCGTGGCGGCGCAGCAGCTTGCGCGGCACTTCGGCACGATGGACGCGCTCCTGGCCGCGGAGCCCGAGGACTTCGCCGCGGTGCACGGCATCGGCCGGACGACGGCGGCGGCGCTGTCGGCGTTCCTGGCCGAGCCGAAGAACCGGGATCTGATCGAGCGCCTGCGGGCGGCCGGCGTGAACATGGAGGAGCCGGTCGAGCGCGAGGAGCGGCGGCCGTTCGCCGGGCTGACGTTCGTCATCACCGGCACGCTGCCGACGCTGAGCCGCAAGGAGGCGACGGAGTTCGTCGAGCGGCGGGGCGGCCGGGTGACCGGGAGCGTGTCCCGGTCGACGGACTACGTGGTGGCGGGGGAGAGCCCCGGCTCGAAGCTGGACCGCGCGCGCGAGCTGGACGTACCGGTCCTGACCGAGACGGAGCTGCAGGCGCTGGTCTCCGCCCGAGAATCCGAGCCATCCGAGAGGAGCTGAACGCCATGACCGCGACGCCGTCCCGTTCGTCGGAAGTCGGCCTCCCGATCGCTTCGCTGCGCGCGATGCGCCGCGCACTGGAAGCCGAGCTGGGCGCGGACGCCGCCGCCCGAGCCCTCCAGCACGCGGGCCACGCGGCGGGCGATGCGTTCCACGCGCTGCTGGCCGGTGGCGCCGATCCGTCGCAGTTGCCGGAGTCCGAGTACTGGCGTCGGCTGAACGACCTCTTCGCCGAGCGCGGCTGGGGCCGGCTGCGCTTCGAGCCGGAGCACCCGGGGATGGGTTCGCTCGAGAGCGCGGACTGGGCCGAGGCGGACCCGGAGTCCGGCGCGCTGCGTCCGAGCTGCCACTTCGCCGCGGGGCTGCTCGCGAACGTGCTGGGCCGTACCGCCGGCCAGGAGGTGGGCGTCCTCGAGGCCGAGTGCCGGTCCCGCGGCGACCTGCGTTGCCTCTTCTACTTCGGCGGCGCCGAGGCGCTCCAGCGGGTGTACGACGCGCTCCGGTCGGGACGCGCCGTCGACGCCGCACTCACCGAGCTCGCCTGAATGCCCAGGATCCTCGGCGTGGACTACGGTGAACGACGCATCGGACTGGCGCTGAGCGATCCCACGGCGATGATCGCGCAGCCGCTCCCCACCCTGCAACGGCGTCGGGGCAAGCGGCCGCCGGTGGCGAAGGTCGCGGAGCTCGCCCGGGAGCACGAGGTCGAACGCATCGTGCTCGGCCTGCCGCTCACGCCCGAGGGCGAGGAGAACGCCTGGACGCGTGAGGTCCGCGATTTCGGCGAGAAGCTCGCCGACCGGACGGGGCTGCCCGTCGAGTACATCGACGAGCGCTTCACCTCGGCACGCGCCGAGCGCGCCGTTCGTTCCATCGGCCTCAAACGCGGCGCGCGGGAGGAAAAGGGCCGCGTGGACGCCGCGGCCGCGGTCCTGATCCTGCAAGCGTTTCTCGACAGGCAGACGCATGGTTGATCGACACGTATCCGCCCGCCGTTCCGTCGTCGAATCCTGGCGCGGCCGCTCGGGCCGGGCGCCCGGCATCGCGGTGGCGCTCGGCCTCGCCCTCGTCGCCGCGGGCTGCGGCCGAGGCGACGGCGACGTCCAGCGCGTGCGCGTGCCCGCCGGCGCCAGCTTCTCCGAGGTCACGGACTCCCTCGCCGGAAAGGGGATCATCCACGCGCCGACGCTCTTCCGCGTCTACGCCCGCGTCACCGGCACCGACCGCAACATCAAGCCGGGCACCTACGGTTTCCGCAAGGGCACCGGCTGGAAACGCGTGTTGGACGACCTCCGCGCCGGCCGCGTGATGACGGTCAAGCTGGTGATCCCGGAGGGGTGGGATCTCCGCAGGATCGCGCCGAGGGTGGCGCTGTTGACGGGCCTGCCGGCGGACTCCGTGCTCGCGGCGCTGGCCGACACCGCGCGGGTGTCGCAGTACGGCGTGCCCGGCCCGACACTGGAGGGCTATCTCTACCCGGCCACCTACATCTTCCCGCTCGACGCGCCGCTCGACACGGTGCTGGAACGACTCACGGCCGAGTACGCGGCCCGCTGGACGCCGGCCCGGCAGGCGCGTGCCGATTCGCTCGGGATGTCCGAGCGGGAGGTGGTCACGCTCGCCTCGATCGTCGAGAAGGAGGCGAAGGTCCGCGACGAGATGCCGCTGATCGCGGCCGTGTACCACAACCGCCTTCGGATCGGCTACCCGCTCCAGGCGGACCCGACGGTGCAGTACGCGCTCGGCGAGCACCAGGCCCGGCTCCTGTACTCGCACATCGACAGCGTCGCGGACGACCCGTACAACACGTACCGCCACCCCGGGCTGCCGCCGGGCCCGATCGGCTCGCCGAGCGAGCGCGGGCTGGATGCGACGCTCTACCCGGCCGACGTCAAGTTCCTCTACTTCGTCGCGCGGCACGACGGCCGGCACGTCTTCTCCCGGTCGCTCGACGAGCACAACCGCGCCAAGGCGGAGATCCGCCGGCAGCGCAGGGTGTCGGGCGCGGCCAACGGAGGAGCGACGTCCGGCCAGGACTGACGGGCCATGCACGCCCCCGCCGCCGATCTTCGGCTGATCGTCATAACCGACCGTCGTCTGGCCGCGCCGCGCCACGTCGAGGACATCGTGAGCGCCTGCCTCGAGGCCGGCGCGCCGGCCGTCCAGCTCCGCGACAAGCACGCGACCGGCCGCGAGTTGTTCGAGCGCGCCGCCCGCCTGCGTGCGCTCACCTCTCGATTCGGCGCGCTGTTCTTCGTCGACGATCGCCTCGACGTGGCACTCGCGGCCGGTGCCGACGGCGTCCACCTCGGCCCGTCGGACGTCCCGCTGGCGGCCGCACGGCGCGTCGCGCCGCCGCCGTTCGTGATCGGCGTCTCGACCGACGATCCCGGGGCGGCGGCCCGGGCTGCCGCCGACGGCGCCGACTACATCGGCTGCGGCGCCGTCTTCGGCACCCGCACCAAGGCCGGGGTCGGCGAGGAGCGGATCGGGCCCGCGGGGGTCGCGGCCGTCGCCCGCGCGGTGTCGGTCCCCGTGGTCGCGATCGGCGGCATCACACCCGACAATGCGCCTGCCCTCGCGCCGACCGGCGCCGCCGGCCTCGCGGTCATCGGCGCGGTCATGACGGCCGCCGATCCCGGCGCGGTCGTGCGCCGACTCCTCGAGGCGCTCCCCGGCCACGCCGGCCCCGCGCCCCGACGCGCAACGGCAGGCCCGGGCTGATGGGGGTGCGGCGCCGCGGGAGCCGTCAGTCGCCGGTCGCCGAGCCGGAGCCGGGGATGGCGACCGTCCGCTCCAGCTTGACCTGGAGGTCGTACTTCTTCAGCATCCGGTGCACCGTCTTGCGGTCGATCCCGGCCTGCCGCGCCGCCTCGGAGATGTTCCCGTCGTAGCGGATCAGCAGCGCCTCGAGGTACGCCCGCTCGAACATCTGGATGGCCTGCTCCTTCGCCTCGTGGAACGGCCGGTCGGGATCCGCGATGAACGGCGAAGCCGGCGAAGCGACGGGCGGCAGCTCGTCCGGCAGGTCGCCCGCGGTCAGCTCCTGCCCCGGGGCCGCGAGGGAGACGATCCGCTCCATCAGGTTCTGAAGCTCGCGCACGTTGCCCGACCACGGATGCGCCATCAGCGCGCGCAGCGCGTCCGGCGAGAGCCGCAACGGCGCATCGCCGTCCCGGTCGTACTTCTCCGCGTACTTTCGCAGGAAGTGCTGCGCCAGCAGCGGGATGTCCTCGCGCCGGTCCCGCAGCGGCGGGACGCGAACCGGCACGACGTTCAACCGGAAATACAGGTCGCGACGCAAGAACCCCTCGTTGACCGCTTCCTCCGGCTCGCGGTTCGTCGCCGCGATCACCCGGATGTCGATCGGGATCTCGACCTCGCCGCCGACCCGCCGGATCTTCCGCTCCTGGAGCACCCGCAGCAGCTTGGCCTGGAGCTCCAGGTCCATCTCGCAGATCTCGTCCAGCAAGAAGGTCCCGCCGGAGGCGACCTCCATGAGCCCGCGCTTCTGGACCATGGCCCCGGTGAACGCGCCCTTCTCGTGGCCGNNNGCGATCAGCTCCTTGCCCGTTCCGCTCTCCCCACTGATGAAGACGCTGGCGTCCGTCGACGCGACCTTCATCACCAGCGCGAAAAGGCGCTGCATCGCCTCGCTCACGCCGATCACGTTGTCGAGCGAGTATCGCTCCCGCAGCTCGCCGCGCAGGCGCTCGTTGTCGCGTGCCAGCCGGACCTGGTTCGCCGCGCGTCCGATCAGGATCTGGAGCTGCGTGGCCGTGAACGGCTTGGGTATGTAGTCGTACGCCCCCGCCCGGATCGCCTCGATGCTCGAGTCGACCGTCGCGAAGCCGGTGATCATGATCACCAGCGTCTGGGGGTCCAGCCGCTTCGCCTCCCGCAGCAGCTCCATCCCGTCGATGTCCGGGAGCATCAGGTCGGTCAGCACGATGTCCGGCCGGTGGCGACGGACCAGCTCGAGCGCATCGCGGCCGCGATGCGCCATCAGCACCGCGTACCCCTCGTGCTCGAGCAGACGCGAGCAGCTCTTCACGAGCAACTCCTCGTCGTCCACCAGAAGCACCGTCAGCGTTTCGGCCTGTGTCGATGAATCCATGGGTCCATGCGACTGGCTCCGGGAGCCGGAGCCGCGGTCTGGAGCGGCGGGGCGCGCGAGCCTAAGATACCGGCCGAATGCGGCATGGGCAACCGAAACCGCGGGCGGGCGGCCGGCCCGACGCGGCGCCGGCCACCGCCGTGTCGGGCCGCGGCGGCTCACCGCTCGACCCGGCGAAGCGGCGTGACCCGCTCGCCGCCGGCAAGGCGTGCGGTCATGCGGGCCTCGACGCGGATGCTCGTCCCCGGGACCGTCGCCGTGGAGACGATCTCGACCTCGCGCGGGCCGAACGCGCACCGCTCCTCGAGCGCCGCGAGCGCCCGCACCGCGGCATCGCGTCGGCTCGATGGGAGGATGGACACGATGTCGAACACGCTGCGCAGCGGCGCGCGCCGACGACGTTCGACGATCGCCCGCGCGGCCACGGAATCGATGGCGGGCAGCGTACGGAGCACGACCTGCGGGGCGCTGTTCACGTTGATCCGTCCGTCGCCGGCCACGGTGAGGTAGGGCGCGAGGGTCCGGTGCAGCGCCGGCGTGATGCCGTCCAGCGCTCGCAACTCGTCCGGCGACCGGTACATCCCCGCGCCCGCGGCGATGCGGCCGGCCAGCGGAGCGGCCCGTGCCTCGGGCAGCCCGAGCGCCCGCAGCAGGAGCGACAGCTCGGCGGCGCCGACCCGATTCACGTTGAGCCGCGCACGGGCATCGCTGACCCGCACGTGGGCGCGGGCGATCCCCGCCGCGAGATCCATGTCCGGGACGACATGGTCGCCGGCACGGGCGAGCGCCAGTGCCGCGTTCGGGCCGGTGGTCCGGCGGTCGAGCTCGGCGGCCACGCGCGCGATCCCCGCACGGGCGGCCCACTTCGCGGCCACTGCGGCCCGCAGGTTGGCGGCCGCGCCGCGGTCCGCCCGGGCCGCCACGTGGAACTCCGCCGCCAGCGCGCCCACCACGACCAGCGCCCACAGGACGACGACGAGGGCGTAGCCGCGCCTCACGGCCCGCCCCAGCGACCGACCGGCGCGATGATGGGCGACCGCAGCAGCGGCGCGAGCGGGACGCTGTTCGCGAGCACGTCGTACGGCACGGGGACCAGCCGGAGCTCGACGGCCCGGGGCGACTCCTCGCCGTCCCACGCGTGCAGCCACTGGTCGCGGCCGCCGACCCGGGCGAGGAACCGGAGGCTCACGCCGCCGGCGCCGGGCGCGACCAGGAGCGTGTCCACGTCGGAGGACGCCGACCCGAGCGGCGTGAGCGCGGCCAGCAGCCCGGATCCGGCCACGCCGGGTGCGCGGCCGATCCACAGGTGGACGCGATGCGGCCCCGGGTACAGGCGGCCCCCGTCCTCGATGCGGACCACCAGCTCGTCGCGCGGCAATCCGCCCAGCGACCGGCTCGTCCCGACGACGGCCGGCGCGTCGTCGATCGCCACGGCGGCGCGGATCCAGTCGCCCAGCGCGATCCGGGCGTTCGCGGCGGCCAGCGTCCGGCTCCGGGCGTTCGCCACCCTCGTCCAGGCGTCGGCCGCGGTGCGCGCCGCGTCCACCGCGGCGGCCGCGACGAGTCCCGTGATCGCGAGCGCGACCACGAGCTCCAGGAGGGTGAAGCCGCCGCGCCGGGCGGCGCCGGTCCGGGTCTCACCCCGCCGCGCCCGCGGCCCGGCGCCGTGCGTCGCGGCGCTCACGGCCCGCTCCTCAGTGCGCGCGGCAACGGATCCGGCCGGTAGACGGTCGTGGCCAGATCGTACACGCCGCCTGCCCACGCCACTCGCACGAGGATCTCCAGCAGGCCGTCGGGTCCGGCGTCGACCTGCCGCGCACGGACGGTCCAGCCGTAATCGGAGAACGGGGCCTCGAACGCGCCGGAGCGGCCGCCGCCGTAGACGCGGAGCGAGTCCCGGGGGAGCGCGTCGAGTTCCATCATGCGCCGCTCCGCCAGGGCGACTGCCGTGATGTGCGCGTCCACGCCCGCCTGCGTGCGCAGTCCGCCACGCAGCGCGCCGACCGCTCCGATCACCGCCGTCCCGAGGATCGCGAGGGCGACCAGCGCTTCGATCAGCGTGAAGCCGGGCTCAGCGCCGTCGGATCTGTACGATCGAGGTCCAGGCATGCGCGGTCACGTCGTAGCGTTCGCTCTCGTCGAGGACCCGGATCGGCCCGCCCCGCACTCGCCGCAGCGGATCGAAGGTGACCACGCACCGCGCGGCGCCGCAGCCGACCGTGGTGGCCCCGGCCGCGACGGGGATGCGGCCGGCGTGGATGGTGTCCGGCGCGCCGGAGGAGGAAGGCACCGTCACGACCGCGTACGCTCCCGTTCGGGTGTCGAGGTCGAAGGCGACGTCGAGGCCGCGATCCACCGCCGCGTTGCGGGCCTCGCGCAGGGCGGCCGCGAGCTCGCGGACCGATGCCGCCGCCTCCCGTCCACCCGGCGCCCGCAGCATCGGCGCCGCCACGGCCGCGACGACGGCGATCATCGCCACGACGACGATCGCCTCGATCAGGGTGAATCCGACGGGCGCCGTGGCCGGCGCGCGGCCGGCGCGACCCGACGAGCGCGCGGATCGCGGGGCGTGCGGGGTCGCCGGCACCCGTCAGCCTCCACCGCGCCCGCCCGTGCCGGTGGTGTCCGGCGGAGCCGTGGTGTCGGGCGGCAGCAGCGGGATCGGCACCGGGAGCCGGTCCTGAAGCATCTCCGTGCGTTGCTGGAGCTCGCGCGTCGTCTCGTCCAGCTCCGCGTCGGTCCGGATCACGTACGGCGTCAGGATCAGGAACAGCTCGGTGCGGACGCGTCGCGTCTGCGTCGACCGGAAGAGCATGCCGAAGAGCGGGATGTCCTTGAGGATCGGGATGCCGCTCTCCGTCCGGTCCTCCTGCTCGTCGATCAGACCACCGATCACGACGGTGTGTCCGTCGAGGACCAGGAGGCGGGTCTCGGCTTCGCGCGTGCTGATCACCGGCGCGCCGAACTGCGTCTCGGCCGTCGCGGTGCTGACCTCCTGGAGCAACTGCATGCTGACGTAGCCGTCCGGGTTGATGGTCGGACGGATCGTCAACTGCGTGCCCACGTTGCGGTACTGCACGATCTGGTCGCGGATCGCCGCGTCCGTCGGCAGCGCGCGGAACAACTGGATGAACGGACGCTGGTCGCCGACCAGGATCCGTGCGCGCTGGTTGTTCTCCGCCAGGACGACCGGCCGCGAAAGGATCGTCACGTCCGCCGAGGCGGCCAGCGCACGAAGCACCACGTCGGCGCCGGCGGCACCGAGCTCGCGGATGCGCAGCACCACGTCGCCGGCGGACGCTCCCGCGAGGCTGCCGCCGATGAGTGCGCCGGTCTCCGAGTCGCGCTGCTCCGGGACGTCGACGCCGATGCCGAGGCCCCGCTGATCGCTCCGCCGGACCTCGGCGATGAGCACGTCGATCAGCACCTGAAGCGGACGGGTGTCCAGCTCGTCGATCGCCGCGAGGATCGTCTGGTAGTCCACCGGCGTGGCGCGGATCAACAGGGCGTTGCTGCGCAGATCCGGCACGATCTGGACGGGGCCCACGAGCCCGGCGGAGAGCCCTTCCCTTCCGCCCACGCCGCCGGCCGCGTCCCGGCCGCCGCCGGCGCTCACCGCGTCCGTAAGCCGCAGCTCCTGCTGGCCGCGCAGCTCCTCGGAGAGCGAGCGTGCGCCGTCGTCCACGGGGCCACGGCCGCCGCCGCCGCCGGCGCCGAACAGCGCCGCCAACGTCTCCGCCAGCGCGTCCGCCTGCGCGTGCCGGAGGCGGTGGACGTAGAGGCGCGGGGCATCGTCGGTGCCGGCCGCCTTCTCGAGGTTCGGCCGGCGCGCGGCCGGCGCCTCGCGCGCCGCCGCGGCGCCGCCCTGGATGCGGATGAGCGCNNTCTCCAGGCCGTGCGACTCGACCACGCTCTCCAGGTATTGACGCACGACCTCCGTCGCGACCGGCCCCGGCGTCCGCAGCGTGACCGTCCGGTTGGGCGGGAGGTTCGCGTACAGGACGTTCAGCCCTGCGAGCTCCGCGAGCGCGCCGATCACGACGCGCAGGTCGGCGTCCTGGAAGTCCAGGACCACGCCCTCGTCCGTTCGCTGCACGCCCGTCGGCTCCTGCCCGGCGGCCGGGTTCACGGCCGCGACCAGCACCGCCAGCACCGTCGTTCCGATCCATTGTGGACGCACCGTGGATGCTCCTCGGTTCAGGGTCGGTCCGGCAGCCGGAGGACGATCGTCGTGTCCCTGCCGGCGAGCGTCGCGGACCCGCGATCCACGCGCACCAGCTCGAGTCCGTCCAGCGCCTGGCCCACGCGCAGGATCCGGAGCGTGCCGCCGCCGATCGAGACCGCGGCCAGCCCCTGTCCGTCCTCGAACGACGCGGTGCCCAGCAGTCGCAGCGCCGGGAGCCGCGTCGCGGACGTCGCCGCCTGCGGGATCATCGCCACCCGCTGGCCCGGCGGNNCGGCCGGCGCCGGTCTCGCCGGAACGGGTCCCGTGCGACGACCGCGGAGATCGCCAGCTCGGGCCGGCCCGTTTCACGGACGGGCAGCTCCGGCAGCGGCTCCGCCGGGGCCGCCGTCGCCGGGGCCGGCAACGCGGCGAGCCGTAGCGCGCCCCGCGCCGACGCGGCGCAGACGATCGCACCCACCAGTGCGCCGGCCGCGGCCAGCCGGTTCGCCGGCGTCCAGACGCGCCACCACCTCATCGCCCGACCTGCTGCGGCGCCGGGGCCACGGAATTGCCGCCGACCCCGGCGGGCACACCGCGGAACGCCAGCCCGCGCACGGTGAACTCGGCGGAGAGGACCTCGTGCCCGCCCGGCGGCGCACCGCTGGACGCTTCGATGCGTAACACTTCGATACGCACGAGCTTGCCGCCGTGGGCGAGCGTCGTCAGCATGGTCAGCAGCCCTTCCAGATCGGATTCCGCGAGCACCCGCAGGCCGACCTCCGCCAGGCCGGCACGGTCCTCCGCCTCGAGCGGCTCGAGGCGGACCAGCAACACGCCGCCGGCGCC
>JABAOG010004515.1_pt2 | contig 27915 bp, 25 predicted proteins | sample 7062131 | NCBI WGS metagenome assembly JABAOG01 (sample SAMN14538629, study PRJNA623070) | marine sediment metagenome | biome: marine biome [ENVO:00000428]; feature: marine pelagic biome [ENVO:01000023]; material: deep marine sediment [ENVO:00002113] | place: India: Arabian Sea | collected... | reverse complement strand
GTAAAACTGTGCTGGCTGATAGGAAATATTATTTCTGGTCACCATATCGACCCCTCGCACTACCTTTGGCAGGTGCCGCGGGTTGACAAGTCGGAATGCCGCTTGTGAAAATGATAGGCTTATGTAACTGAATCACCAAGCTCCAGCAATTTATCTTCCCGGGGATGCAGAAGGACGAGGGGTCGTTGAAACCAGCCATTGTAAATCCGTGCTGGCTGAAAGGAAATCTACTTTCGGGCGTCGCATCGACCCCTCGCACTGCCTTCACCCTGAAGGGCACAAGTGGCAGGTGCCGCGGGGTGACAAGATGGCGCTGCGGAGTCTCTCAGCACCGGGTGTAGTGATAATTTCCTGCCTGCACTGCAGTAGATCCAGCCTCTGTCATCACGAGGAGTAAACCGACCGAGGGATCGTTGACGCGATCGATAGTAAATCCGTGCTGGCTGAGGGGAAAGCCTATTCCCCGTCACCACATCGACCCCTCGCACTGCCTTCACCCTGAAGGGCACAGGCGGCAGGTGCCGCGGGGTGACAAGTCAGAGTGTCGCTTGCCAGAGGGACCAGCTTGCGGTATAGAGATGCCCAGTGCCAATATTTTGTCATCCCAAGGAGTAAACCGACGAGGGATCGTTGACGCGATCGATAATAAATCCGTGCTGGCTGAAAGGAAATCTACTTTTGGGCATCACATCGACCCCTCCCATCGCCTTCACCCTGAAGGGCACAGGCGGCAGATGCCGCGGGGTGACAAGTTAGTGCGTTGGTTGCCAGAGGGATAAGCTTGCAGTACTCAGTCGCCCAACGTCAATCTTTGTCATCCCGAGGACGCAAAGCGACGAGGGATCGTTGATGTGATCAAGTGTAAAACTGTGCTGGCTGAGGGGAAAGCCTATTCTCGGTCCCCGCATCGACCCCTCGCACCGCCTTCACCCTGAAGGGTACAGGCGGCAGGTGCCAAAGGGTGACAAGCTTCTTGTAACGGATTTGGGAATCTTTCTTGAGACCCAATGATCTCCTAAGACATCACACGAATTCCCCCGAGTATAATCCTTTCCCAGGATGATATTTCTCCGACTTAAAAACAAACAGCCGCTCGATTGAGCGGCTGCCCGTCGCGCTATGGCATCTATCGGGAAACCCGGAGGGATGCCATAGCGCTGAGTTTATGACTACTACTCATATAGACATCACCTCCGTTTCATGGGATAGCGATTTAAGGGGAGGCGATTACTTACTACCTCGAACTTACTCTACCATTGTGTCACACTTGTCCTTATCTGTCAATAAATGTAAGATGAGTATTCATCAGCTGTGATGATTGGGATTTGAAGAGATTCTTTCTTGAAATTCATGATTTCTACGGCTATGATAGGGAGATGTATGCAATTTTCGATCCCTTGTTTTCCAAGGCGCAGTGCCCATTGAAATTAGATACAATTTGATTTGAGGTGATTGAATGAATCAAATTCCCGCTAGCAAAAATCCATTGGTTATCAGGACAGACTTCTCTGACCAGAATGCATGGGAAAAGCTCTGCGAAGCTGTTCGTAAACCGGATAGTGATTTTGGTTTTGTCGCCTACGTGAAATTCCTCGATGATAGGAGCTACCAAGATATCACGAAAGAAGAATTACTGGCGCGGATACCCATAAACTATGATCACAGTTTCATCATGTTGGTCGACCGGATGACTTTCGAGCATCCAGATCATCCATTGTTGGTTATCGATCTCTATGATGACCCCGGGCGTGAGTTCCGTGCCGTACCATCTCAGATCCAGGGGATCGAAAACAACCTCTCAATCGCCAATATGGACTTCGAGGAGTTTGCCGGTGCAGTTGACGAAGATGGAGTATTTCGCGGTTTTTAACAATACATCTGTGTCTCGATCGATGAAATGCCGCCGCAGTCTAATCTGGACGACGAATGCCATTTGTGCGATGTCCTCATGGCGCATCAAAACACCAACCAGACTGTTATGTTTCGGAGTGCCTCTTCTTATTTTTCATCGAGTAGAATACAACTGTATTTATGAAAAAGAAATGTGTACTATCCTGGACCATCGGTATCCTGCTGATATTTTCCAGCTGTTCCATCCTGCCAGAATCGCCCGAAGAATCAACTGCTTTTCCGGTCCTGATCGACCCGCGCTCAGCATACTGGTTTAATATCACGGAGGACAACCAGCCGTTTCCGTTCAGTGTTGGTGACCTGGTGGAGTTGCGCGGAGTCTTGATCTATCATGGGGTGTCGGAAGTGCTGAAGGAAGAGGTGCTGGAAAGTGCTCTATGGTCGGCATCGTTGTACCCGACGGGAGTACTGATCGGTGAAGAGATAATGGCGATCACGGTGAAAGGTATCTCCAATCCGGGCAAGGCATACGAGTTTACATGGTATATCGATGTCGGTGATGCCATACTGGTCGTCGCAGACACACCTCCACCTGAAGCATTGTTCGTCTCCCCACAGAACGGAGACACTGGAGAAGTGTGCCTGACCATGCGGGTAGATCAGGTAGGCAGTGACCAGATGACAGGTCTTGTCGTCCTGGTCCCGCAAGGAAAATTGATCGATAATTTACTGCAGAGTGAAATAAGCATTTGCAAGCCTTGATTATGTTCAACAGGTACATGACCAGCAACTTCTAAAAAGGAAGAATTTCATGTCTACTCAACGGATAGGTAAATATGCCTGCCTGGAAATCGAGAAAAGATTATTATTGGTAGAACTACCGCCCGGATTAACCGAGAAATCCCTTGGCTGGCAGATTGAGGATCGCTACTTTCCCAATACCCGCATGCGTTTGAGGCGAATGAGGAGGATCGGTAGCAAAGACGTCATTTATAAACTGACGCAGAAATTCCAGGCAGACGATCAGGATGCCACACAGACGACAATCACGAACCTGTACCTGACGGAGGCGGAATACCGTTTGTTTGCCGAATTAGAAGCGCAGGTCATTGAGAAACGGCGTTTCGCCTATCACACGCCGGAGCGTAAATTCAGCATCGATGTATTCGACGGTCGTCTCAGCGGGTTGATCCTGGCGGAGACCGAGTTTGAAACCATGGCAGAATTGGCTGGTTTCACGCTCCCAGATTTCGCCTTGAGAGATGTAACGGATGATCGATATTTCACCGGTGGTCACCTTGCAGAAATTAATAATGACGTGTTTCGCAGGAAACTGGTGGAGTATATCTCGGGCAGCCATCATGGAAATTCATAAAACGCTAAAAATATTAGTATGGATTGAAGGTTGAATCTCGAGATGAAACGAATTCTCCTGACCGGGATGTCCGGCACCGGCAAGACGTCCATTATCCGAGAGCTCTCAGCCCGCGGCTACAAGGCTGTTGATGCCGACTATGGCAGACTGAGCCGCTGGATCAATATGCAGACGGGCGAGCCAACCTCTCCGCCTGCTGAGGGCGGATACGCTTGGGACGAGCTCGACTGGGTGTGGGACGAGGAACGCATCCAGCGCCTGCTGTCCACCGAAGACGCCGAGGTGCTCTTCCTGGCCGGTACTTCGCCCAACCAGGGAAAATTCTACCCGCAGTTCGACCACATCATCCTGCTCAGCGCACCGGTGGACGTCATCCTCGAACGCCTGGCCAATCGGGAGAACAACCCCTACGGCAGCACCCCACGCAGCCGTGAGCGCGTCCTGGAACACATCCGAACCGTCGAGCCGCTGCTGAGACGAGGCGCCACACATGAGATCGATACGAGTGGGGAGGTTGCAGAAATAGTGGAGAAATTGCTGGAGATTGTGGGATCACTATAGTAGTTTATATTTTTAGCAAATTGCATAAAAAGTGGATTGCATAAATTGGTGGTAACAAATAGTGATGGCAAAATACCAAAACAAATATCGAATTGAGTCAACCCGTTTGAGGAATTGGGACTATACCTCGGACGGATGGTATTTCATTACGATATGTATCAGAAACCACTCTCCTATTTTTGGCGGAATTCAGGATGGAGTGATGCAACTCTCTAAGTTAGGAAAAATTGCCCATCAATGCCTGATCGATATTCCTGAACATTTCTCGCACACGGAATTAGATGCCTACGTGGTTATGCCCAATCATATCCATGCCATCATTATTATCCAGAACCCATCCGTAGAAAAGCAACAAGACAAAAAATCGTCTGATTTACCTGTAGAGACGCAACATGTTGCGTCTCTACAAAAAAAATGGGTACGAAAATTCGGGCCGATGAAATCTGGATCTTTATCTAAAATTGTTCAGGCTTACAAAGCTGCCGTTACACACCACGCGCATGTAACTGGTTTCCCGGATTTCGCTTGGCAGGAAAGGTTTTACGACCATATCATTCGGGATGAAAAATCATTGGAGAATATCCGCACATACATTGCGGGGAATCCGGCAAAATGGTTGAAGGATAAATATTATCCTGGTTAATCCGCTTGCTGGAGCACATCGAGACCGTCGAGCCGCTGCTGCGCCGCGGCGCCACGCATGAGATCGATACGAGAGGGGAGATTGCAGAAATAGTAGTGAATATTATTTGAATAAGGCTGATGAAAAAAGAAAATGATACTAGTTAAGGAAGAAGAAGCACAGTAGTTCTTACACCGCCTGGCTATCGCTATTCCCTATTTTGGCTCCGCTTTTGGGACCTTTCTGATGCGGCAGGCTTTCCTGGATGTGCCGCGCGACCTGGTCGAGGCCGGCATCATTGACGGATGCTCATGGTGGCAATTGATTTTGCACGTTTATTTGCCCTCGGCGGTGCCGTCCCTGGTGGCTTTTGGCTTATCGTCTGCCACCTGGCACTGGAATGAATTCATCTGGCCGCTGGTGATCACCAACAGCGATAAATCCCGCTCGTTGACTGCCGGCCTGGTGCGCTTCACACAGCTGGGGGAGATCGGGGCTCAGTGGTCGCTTCTCAGCGCGGCAACCCTGATGGTGATCGCGCCCCTTTTCATCACCTTCCTGATCTTCCAGCGCCGCTTCATCCAGATCTTCCTGCACTCCGGATTGAAATTGGTTTTAGAGAAAAATTTCTTTGCTGTTGCAATTCCGGGGGTGATGTTCCTGGTGGGTGTTATTATCAATTCAGGAGAAATACAGCACTCTTCGGGATTAAAGCCGTTCCCCGATTTCTAGGATCCCATCCCCTCCCAGTCTTCCATCGGCTCCGTTGACCTGACCAGATGCATGCCGGCCTCGGTATAGCGGGCGAAGGCAGCATCCGCCACGTCAGTGAAATCAACCACGTCCGGAATGACGACCGGTGAGGTGCAGTCCTCCAGCAGATAGAATTTACTCGCCAGGGCAGGATCGCGCTGCTGGATCTTCTCCAGGATATCACCAACCGTCCAGTTGACACAGTGGCTTTTCGCCTGCCCGGCGATGATGATAGCGTCATATTCCAGCAGGGACTCGAGCAGGTCGGTGTTGAATTCACCCAGCTGCCTTCCTTCCATGTCCTCCTGCACTTCGGGTTTCATCGCTGAGTAGTGTTCGGTGAACGGGTGCCAACCTTTGATCTCCAGGTGCGGCTGAGAGTTGCGCGCCAGGGTGTGGAAGAAAACCGCTTCTTCGATGGAAGAGACCAGCGCATGTCCGATACCGCCCAGCATTGCGTGGTAGGGCCATACTGTCAGGTCGAATTTTTCGCGCTCAGCCAGGGTTCGAACGTAATATTCAAGGTGTTTTTGAGCATACTCCTGGCTGACTCCTAGGGTGGCAGCTGCTTTCGGGTTGGCTTTCCATTTCCCACTCTGGATGTCTTCCACGCGGATCTGTGTGTTAGCCGGGGGGTGTTCTCCCTGGTCGTTGATGATGAACGCTGAGTGGAAGATCTGGAACGCCTGGTGGGTGTCCAGCGTGGCGGTGATATGGGTGATGCGCCCCAGGTTGTTGTATATGAACCTGGACAGCCGTTTGCTGTCCCCCACGGCACCGTTGCCAGAGCGTCCCCCGACGAACAGTCCATAGCCTGGTGTGCAGAAGGTATTCTGTACGTCGACCAGCACCAGGGCGATGGTGAAATCATCCTGAGAAAACGGCGAAATTGCGTGTTCCTCCCGCCAGGCAGCAGCCTGCTCTGCCCGTTCCTGGTAGGGCACACGCCAGACCTTACCGACCTGGTCCGGATCGTAGAATTCGGGGATTGGATAGGTTTTGCTGTTCACTTTATTCTCCTTTGCCGGTACATCAATAACGACTGAGCTGGGTCAGTGTGTTTCGTGTCTATGTAAGACCAGTATATCAAGGTGGAGATCCGTGTCCAACTGCGATGACACAGGAATTTGTCATGGAAGGGATTACCCCCAGGTAGCCCCCAGATGATTTATCCCCCATCTGTCAGGCTGACCACCAGCGCCGTCAGGGCGACTTGTCCATCGGTGCCGCGCTTGATGTCCATATCGATCTCCAGGAGCTTACGGTAGATCTTCTCCAGCACAGAACGTGTGTAGCGCATTGCCTGGTCAGCTGCCAGCCCGGCCGGGTATGGGTGGATGTGAAAGGTCTTTCCCAGCTGCTGGATGACTGCACTGCGGTCGCTGCCCGCATCGATGCTGCTGCGTGCCAGCAGAAGCAGTCGGTACTGGTAAACAATGCTGCCTAAAATCTGCAGCGGATCGCTGGTCTCCAGCATCAGGTTGAGCACTCGAAGGGCTTCCTTAGCATTGCGGTCCCGCAGGGCGTTTACCAGGGCGAAGTCATCGAACTGGTCTATCTGGGGGGTAACCTCGTAGACATCCTGTTCGTCCACGGGTCGATTGTAATTGACGAACGCCAGCAGTTTGTCGATCTCGTGGGAGACCAGGCGCGGTTCATCCCCGATCATCGACGATAATCGATCTGCTGCCTGGGGTGTGAACTCTCCTCCCCTCTCGATAGCTTGATCCATAATCCAGCGGGTCATCGCCATACCGCGGGGGATATTGTATTCTTTGATGAATGCCCGGCTGGAGTTGCCCGCAGACCAGGTTTCCAGCCAGTGCGGTTTACCCCGTCCCCGACTGCGCGGGTCTGTCAGCGGGTGATCCACCCACAGGACCAGTGCGGTGCTTGCCGGCAGGTTTTCCAGCAGACTGGTAAATCGCTCCTGGGCTTCTTTGCCGCGGATGTTTGCCAGCGGATGCTCCAGCACAACCAGGCGGCGCTCAGCCAAAAAAGGCATCACCATCACTGCAGAGACCAGTTCATCCCAGACCAGACTGCGGCCGTCAAAATGCTGGCGATTGAAGTCTCCTGAACCGCTCTTCCCCAGGCGCGCTTCCATATTGCGAACTTCCGACTGGATTGCGAACTGGTCATCGCCGTGCAGGATGTAGACCGAAGGTACCTGAGCGTTCATTTCAACTTTGAGTCATGATCCTGTGTGCTCGCATTTTCCCCCTCTGCAACGGGGTGATCTTGACGACTGACAGGTCACCCGGGTCGCCGGATGTGGTGATGTGCTTCTGCAGGTCGTGTCCCAACGGCTGGGCAAAAATTAAAGCCAGGGTTGCCAGCATGATCGACAGGGACAGGCGTTCCAGGCGGTTCTTCCAATTACCACCAGCACCCAGCATCCCCAGGGCACCCCCGAGGCCAGCCATAGTACCAGCAGCCACGAAATTCGTACCACAATTGGGGTGGATCGCCAGTTGTCTCTCACCGCGGGAGAGGCGCTGAAGCGCCTCTTGAATGGTTTCCTTCAGAGTCTCAGTTGGGATATCACCGATAATCCAGAAACCACCGGCATCCGAATGACCGCCCATGGTGGTTCCCGGGAAATTCTTGGCCAGTAAGTGCAGAGTCGCATGCTCCAGACCGTGATTCCGACGGGTTCGGGCGATCACCGGGATGCGAATGACTGATTGTATGAGATTTGATTCCAATAATGACATGAATACCTCCAATGAACAGGATTATAACCGCGAATAAGTGTATCTGTTTTTCCGGTAAACAGATGGTCATCGATTAGACCGAGTGAATCCTGGTATATACACAACAGAATATGAACCGTTCCAGAAAAAATTCTTTTCTGTATATTGAATCGGGGAAAAATAATTCAAAAATCCTTCCCGCTGTCATACCCGGTTTGACACCTGAATGTGAAACACGAATAAAAATGTCATGACCAATCCTGAAATATTAGANNATATCATGACCAATCCTGAAATATTAGAACGTGTAATTACAACGAAATTATTCCCTCAAGCAACGGGCGGGAGGAATACCTGACCAGCTGAATTGTGTTGAATTCCCCCCTGATGCCAAGATTTCAACCTTCTGAGTTTGCTGAAGGTCTTCAACATACCGGTGTGCTTTAAATTCCCAGTTTTTTACCGATTTCCGCATTCGATGGTTCTGTCATCACGGTACCGTCCGGGAAAACCAGTGTGGGCACCGAGCGGTTGCCGTTGTTGAGTTCCTTTACATAAGCCTCGGCTTCCGGGTCATTGTTTACATCAAAATATTCGAATTCAATTTCATTACGAGAAAGATAATTTTGTGCCACCCGAGAATGGCCGCAGTATTTGGATCCATAAAAACGGATCTTTTCTTCAGCTGTCATATTCTGATCTCCATGTTCGCATCAATCTATAAACCAGGTATAACACTGGTGATTTTCTCCATCTACCGTCACCTGTAACAGACCGTTATCTCCTTCGCTGACCGGGTACTTGCTCAGCTCACTCGCCTGGCGCTGGAAGATCTGCCTCGCACGCCAGTCGCTGAAATGGAATTCCTGCCAGCGTATATCCTCTTCCGCCTTTGCCGCCTGGCAGGCCAGCACGCCGCCAAGCTCAGCCCGGTTCATATCAGAAACCGCGGGGTTATTATACTCTTCCCACAGCGCGGGCACCGCGTCATTGGACAGGGATAATAAATATGAATAGTCCAGTTCCTCCCCCTGGACTGCTCTGCTCACATTGTGATGAGTGATCCTCGCATCAACATTGACTGTACCTAAAGTGACCACAAAGCCCAGGCAGGCGGCCAGGAAAACAAATGCGAAGCGTCGCTGCCGCTGCAGCAATTCCAACAGCACAAGAGCTCCCAGCAGGACCCCTAACCAGATCATGAATATTCGCGGGTACATGCGCAGGCGTGTAAAACCGTAAGCCTGCTCGTAAAGGTCCAGGCGTTGGAAGGCGGAGACCAGCATCACACCCACCAGGAGCACCAGCAGGATTCCCATTCCAGAAAAGACGGACCTCTGCCGGGGTCGCTCTCGTTTGGTAATCGCGCTTAAACCGAGGAACAATACCAGGCTGATCACAGCAACTGCAACGAGTTCTCCAAAACCCCGCCGGGCATACTCCGCATAGGTGAATCCATCCAGGCGGATATTGGTTTGCCCACCAAAGAAGTAGCGGAACTGGATAAAGACAAAGACAGCGAACAACAGGTCTACGCTGCCCAGGATGATGGATGACTCAGTGAAACCGAGAAATTTTGGATTGAACCTGGTTTCTTTACCGACCAGTGTTTCGTCATCACTCTTGGTGAGGACATGAGCGTACATGCCTATCAGCAGGTAGGCAAAGACTGAGATGTAAAATGCCCTGAAGAGATATTCTGGCAGTTTCTCCAGCCGAAATAGCTGAGTGATGTCTTCAACATAGCTGGCGAAGATCATATCCGCAGAAGAGAGCAGGGCGATCAGCACCAGTACAACCGGTGTCGCCAGCAGCACACCCCGAACCACCGGTAGAGCACTCCTCCATCCTTTTTGAGGTGCTGATTCATCTCCAGGTTCGACGTCAGTCTCAATAGATTCTTGNNATTCTTGCCTTTTCAACCCTATCTGGACCGCGCCAGAAAATGCGCTGACAGCCAGTTTGAAAAATTGAACGATATAGTTGATAAATGTGTATTCCCACCAGCGCCCTCCTGCGAAGCTAACGGCAGCAATTCCAAGCAGTCCCAGGCTTCCTACGGTACTCAGGAACACGGTCATCGGCTCGCGCCGGATAACGGTGAAAATCACCAGCAGGGCAAATGGCAGGAATAAAACCAGTGTCCTCCAGGAAGGACGGACCCCTTCCTGGCGCGCTAATATCACCCCAGCCACCAGCAGTGTGATCAGATAAATTGCGAGTGAAATTCCAACCTGCTTCCCCCAAAACAAAAAATCAAACAGCCAGGCAGCGATGATCGCGACCCATACAAGCCAACGATAGTTCTTCACCATAATAACACCTCACAATTTCCTGGTACGTTTAAAAGACGCGCCAGGAAGTATATTCAGTTTTCGTCTATCAGGGGGTATCTATTTTAGAAGCGTACCATCGAAATCACCATGGACAGGATGATAAAAATACCAATTATTATCATAATGATCTGGGAGGTTCTGCTCCCCCGCGGTCTGGTTGGTGGTTTCTGCTTTTTCTTTTTCTTCTTCTGTGCCATTCTTACATTTACTCCATCTAACAAATTCACTCTTTGTGAATTATTTTACAACAAATTATAAACTACGACCTGCATTATACCCGATCCGGAGTTTTTCGCACGCCAGATGTGGATAAACTCATGTAGTTTTATACTGGTGACCTCCGACGATTTCTCAGCAAGTGGAGCAGGTTGGCCAACAGGTCAGCGATCGATTTCTACCAGGTGCCTGGCAATTGCCTCAAAACCACTATCCCATGCACCCGCAGTTGCATCGTCTTTACAGCATTCCATACTCAAGCCAGATATGTTTTTACTTCGGCCGCCAGAGTCTTGTTCATCTTCGGTGCCTGCGCAAGTTCGCTCTCACTTGCCTTGCGGATCGCATCAATCGAACCGAAATGAGACAAAAGTGCGTTCCGCCGGGCAGGACCAATACCCGGAATGGCGTCCAGCTGTGAGGCCATCCCCAGTTTAGTGCGTCGTTTCCTGTGAGCGGTGATGGCAAACCGGTGTGCTTCGTCCCGGATCCTCTGGATCAGATACAACCCTTCTGATTTCCTGGGCAGCAAGATGGGTTGGCTGTTTTCCGGTACATACAGTTCTTCATGCCGTTTTGCCAGCCCAACCACCGGGATGGTATCCGCTAATTCGTATTCTTCCAGGATCTTTACCGCCCGGCTCAGCTGACCTTTACCGCCATCAACGATCAGCAAATCTGGCAGCGATGAGAAAGAACGGTCTGGTTTTTTACCGGGTTTTTCCTTGAGTTCTTTAGCTGACTGCCAGCGGCGAAAACGCCGGTTAAGGACTTCCTCCATGCTGGCGAAATCATCCGGTCCGGTGACCGTGCGGACATTGAAGCGGCGATAATGGGCTTTCTGGGGTACTCCTTGCTCGAATACCACCATGCTGCCGGTGATCGCGGTTCCCTGGGTGTTCGAAATATCGTAACATTCGATGCGGTTTGGCGGTGTTTCCAGGTTGAGTGCCTCCCGCAGTTCTGCCAGTGCCTGTGTCTGACGGTGCCGGTCCGATTCCCACTGTGCCTGTAATGATGCCAGGGTTTCTGCCGCGTTCTCGGCAGCCATTTCGATCAACTCCTGCTTTTGACCTTTGCGGGGGATCAATAACTCGACGGTTTCTCCACTGCTTTTGCTGTTAAGCCATTCATGAATGATTTGAAGTTCCTCGATTTCGTGTGGAAGCAGCACCTGAGGCGGCACAATGGCTGCCTGGTCGTAGAACTGCTTGAGAAATTCGCTCATCACACTGGCATCCGGAGTTTCGTCGGTTCCTTCCATCAGGAAATATTCACGTCCGATCAACTTGCCGTTGCGGATGAAGAACACCTGAACGCAGGCTTCCCGCTCAGAACGCGCCATGGCGATCACATCCGAATCGATATAATCGCTGGAAACCACTTTCTGGCGCTCGACAACTTTTTCGATGGCGTTCAATTGGTCCCGGATCGTAGCAGCCTGTTCGAAGCGCAGCTCCTGAGAGGCCTGTTCCATCTGGGCTTCCAGACGCTGGACAACAGGCTGAGTGCGACCCATTAAAAACTGCGACAGATCGTCGATCATCTGGCGGTATTCTGATTTGGAGACCGCCCCGATACAGGGTGCATTGCACAGTTTGATATCGTAGTACAGGCAGGCTCGTCTGTCTTCTCCGGTGATCTCCCGGTCGCATGTCAGGTATGGGAAGATCCTGCGCAGCACATCCAGGGTCTGGTGGACCGCCCACACGCTGGTATACGGGCCAAAATAGCGTGAGCCGTCCTTGACCATCCTGCGGGTAACAGTCACCTTGGGGAAGGGATCATTCCAGTGAACCTTGATATACGGGTAGCGTTTGTCATCCTTGAGGCGGACATTGTAGCGTGGCCGATGCTTCTTGATCAGGTTCATTTCCAGGATCAGTGCTTCCAGCTCTGAATCGACCAGGATCCACTCGATATCGCCAATTTTCCGCACCAGGTGTTTCGTCTTCCGCTCCAGCTGGGCGCTGGCATGGAAATAGGAACGAACCCGATTACGCAAGTTGACGGCTTTTCCGACATAAATCACTTTGCCGTCCGCATTTTTCATCAGGTAGATGCCTGTTTTTGGGGGTATCGAGTCCAGGATGCCCTGGAGATGTGCTGACACTTCCATAGATTCTAGATTTTAACATATCAATCTATGAAGAGAATAAACATGGGATGAGACGGATTCTTTTATTTATTAATGAGGTAATCGGTCTTTCAAATTGTATTCAGTTGTTAAGGTTCGATACGATATTCTCTTGGAAAAACGCTGTGTTGGTAATATTCTGACATTGATAGTCTCTCAAAAAACATCAAATGCTATAATTAGCTATCCGATTCCCGGAAATATTATTCAGAAGGGCAAAAAACATGCAAACCATCTGTATTTACTGTGGATCATCCGATAAGATCGAGCAGAAATTCCTCGATGCGGCGTATGAAATGGGGCAGATCATTGCAAATCGTGGATATACCATGACTTTCGGTGGGGGGAAGACCGGGCTGATGGGCATGGCTGCAAATGGATGCCTGGATGCTGGGGGCGAGGTGATTGGAGTGATCACCGAGCAGTTCAATACCAATCAACTGGCTCACGCAAAGCTCTCGCATATGGAGATCACCTCTTCAATGCACGCACGCAAAGCAAGGTTGGTGGAGATCTCGGATGCGTTCATTATCCTTCCTGGAGGCTACGGTACGTTCGATGAATTCTTCGAGATCGTCACCTGGGCGCAGATTGGCATTCACCGTAAACCGATCGGTTTATTGAATATCGATGGATATTACGATCCACTGCTTCAGATGGTACAAAAAGCCAGCTACCATGGATTTATCTACCCCGGGCACGACACCCTGTTTGTGAGCGATCCAACGCCTGCAATGATTTTGCCAGCATTGGAGCAGTATAAATCCCCGAAAGATCTAAAAAGGTGGGTTGAACGAGCAGATTAACGACCGGTGGATTGACGAAATTTCCCCCGTATATCGAATGAGAATACGCCTGCTTTAGATCTTTGCGGTTTCTTTTTTTGCCACCAGGGCGACCCAATCGTCCACAATTTGGCGTTCTTTCACTAAAAATCCGCGCAGGTTGATTTTCTGAATGATCTCCGCTTCTTGCTCCTCTAAAATACCGGAGAGGATCATCAGCCCCCCTGTCATCACCAGATCTGCCAGTCCCTGTTCTAACAGGCGCAGAATGATCGGTGCGATCACATTGACCAGCACTAAGGGGGATTCGCGGATCGGGAACGCACCTGCATAGATATCCTCCACGGAACCGACAGCAACGACCAGGCGATCTTCCACGCCATTCATTTTAGCGTTCTCGCGTGCGATTAACACGGCTTTATGGTCAATATCAACACCATAAGCCCTGCCCACACCTAACTTCAGGGCGGCAATCGACAGGATTCCCGTACCGCATCCGATGTCGAAAATTTCCATGTAATCATGGTTTTCGGTAATATACTGGTCCAGCAGGTAAAGCACTAATTGGGTTGTTGGGTGAGTGCCGGTTCCAAATGCCATTCCTGGGTCAATCAGGATCGAGTGCCGGGGACTTTCGATCGGCTCATACCAGGAGGGGATCACCATCAGATGCTCGCCTATGACGATCGGTTTGTAGTGCTTCTTCCATGCTTCCGCCCAGTTGGTTTCCTGGATCAGGCGGAACCTGGGTTTTGGGATTTCTTCGATCTGGCTGAGGTGCCAGATCGCTTCTTCGATCTTCTGGCGCTTCGCCTCTACCTGTGAATTGAAGACCAGGTAGGCAGAGACTTTCACCGGACCGATAGGGAAACCTTCGCCCTCCAGGTCGCTTTTGACTTCGGTGCTCTCTATGACCACACCGCCAGGGGCATAGCGCCCGAAGACTTCGGATATTGGCTCTGCCAGTTCACTTTTTACGATTATCGATACTTCTAACCAGCTCAGCTCTTCGGTCATGTGTTGCGGTTTCCCATCATTATGGTGTTTTATCTTGGTCGAGTAAACAGGCGATCCAACCTGTCACAGGTTAGTATATCTCATCTCCGGGCAACCGGTGCAGTCTTTGGAGTAGCGATCACCAACGATCTCCATCACCAAAAGCGGTGATGCCAGCAGGTTCCTGAGGGCAAATCGTTAAATAAAAAGTGCGCTGGATTTTGATTGCCGCGCACCTGTTCAAAACTTGAATTCTCAGCTGCCGATAACATCTCGCAGTTTATCGAAGAAACTGCGTTCCTGCGGAAGCACTTCGGAGCCCAGGTTCTCTGCCAGCTGTTCGAAGATCGCCCGTTGTTCTTCGGAGAGATTTTTTGGGATTTCTACGTTAACCAGCACCAATTGGTCGCCGCGCCCGTTGCTTCGCAGGTACGGAACGCCCTTATTGCGCATGCGGATGACTTTGCCAGGTTGTGTCCCCGGGGGGATCTTAAGGTAAGCATCACCGTCCACGGTGGGAACTTCCACCTCTGCTCCCAGGGTTGCCTGGGCAATATTGACATTCAAATCCAAGAGGATATCGTTCTCTCTGCGGCGGAAATACTTGTGTGGTCTCACCTGGATCACCAGGTACAGGTTTCCATTCGGACCACCGTTGACGCCTGGCTGGCCCTCTCCCGCCAACCGGATTTGAGTTCCGTTGTCCACACCAGCGGGGATGGAGACAACCTTACTTAGGGTCTTGCGTTCCAAACCGCGCCCGTTGCATTGTTTGCAGGGGGTCTGGATGGTCTCCCCTTCGCCGCCGCATGTTGGGCAGGTGCTGACCTGGACCATTGAACCCAATATCGTCTGGCGGGTCGTGCGGACTTCGCCGCGCCCGTTGCAGGTGCTGCAGGTGCTTGAGGATGTTCCGGGTTCGGCGCGGTTGCCATCACAGCGGGTACAGACTTCATCCCGGGTGATCTCGACTTCCTTCTCGGCGCCAAAAACTGCCTCATCAAAACTCAGGTGAACTTTGTACTGCAGGTCTGCCCCTCTACGGGGTGCGTTGCGGCTTCGACGCCCGCTGCGGCTGAATCCACCAAATCCACCAAAGCCGAACAGGTCTTCGAAAATGTCGGAAAAATCCATGGTGGTGAAATCGGGAACTCCACCTGCACCCTGGACGCCGGCATGACCGAAGCGGTCGTAAGCGGAACGTTTATCCGCGTCCGATAAAACGGCATAAGCTTCGTTGATTTCCTTGAATTTCTCCTCGGCATCGGGTTCTTTGCTCACGTCCGGGTGGTACTTGCGCGCCAAATTTCGGAAAGCAGATTTAATCTCGTCTCCGGATGAACCCCGGTTGATCCCGAGGACCTCGTAATAATCTCGTTGTGCCATATAGCAATAAACCAATCAAAGCACAGGCGCAGACGCGCCTGTGCTTACTTCTGATATCAATTCCAATTATGCACTTCTAAATTCGCCTTCGACGACATCATCATCGTCGTCGGAGCCTTCATCGCCTTCTGGTGGTTGAACATCAGGTCCGGCGCCACCAGGACCAGCGGTTGGACCTTCTTGCTGATAAGCGGCAGCCCCGATCTGCTGAACGACTTTGGTGAGCTCTTCAGTGACCCGGTTGATCGTTTCTGCGTCCGCATCTTGATCTTCGAGAACTTTCCGGACTTCGGCAACCTTTTCTTCTACCTGAGCGCGAACATCATCGGGGACTTTATCGCCCAGGTCTTCCAGGGCTTTTTCTGCCTGGTAAGCCATGCTGTCCGCCGTGTTGCGAGCTTCAACTTTTTCCTTGAACTTGCGGTCTTCTTCTGCATGCTGCTCGGCTTCTCGACGCATCTTCTCGACTTCTTGTTCACTGAGTCCGGAGGAGGCGGTAATCGTGATGTTCTGGCTGCGGTTGGTGGCTTTATCCAGAGCCGTAACCTTCAGGATACCATTGGCGTCGATGTCAAAGGTAACCTCGATCTGTGGAACACCGCGAGGTGCCGGGGGAATACCGTCGAGGATGAAACGCCCCAAGGATTTATTGTTGGAAGCCATTGGGCGTTCACCTTGAAGCACGTGGATCTCAACCTGGTTCTGATTATGAGAAGCGGTAGAAAAGATCTGGCTCTTGCGGGCAGGGATGGTTGTGTTGCGTTCAATCAGTGGTGTGGCAACGCCACCCAAAGTTTCTACTGAAAGTGTCAGCGGAGTGACATCCAGCAGGAGGATATCCTTGACATCGCCACCCAAAACGCCAGCCTGGATAGCCGCGCCGACGGCGACGACCTCATCCGGATTGACACCTTTGTGGGGGTCTTTGCCAAAGAAATCTTTGACGGCTTTCTGGACTGCGGGCATACGGGTCATACCGCCGACCAGAATGACTTCGTTGATTTCGCTGGGTTTCAACCCGGCATCATCCAGGGCGGACTTGACTGGTCCCATTGAACGCTGGACCAGGTCTGCGGTCAATTGTTCCAGTTTCGAGCGGGTCAAATTGACCACCAGGTGTTTTGGTCCGCTGGCATCTGCTGTGATGTACGGCAGGTTGATCTCGGTCTGCATCATGCTGGATAGCTCGATCTTGGCTTTCTCTGCGGCCTCTTTGAGACGCTGCAGGGATTGACGGTCTTTGCGCAGGTCAATGCCATGATCCTTCTTGAATTCGTCTGCCAGGAAATCGATGATCCTCTGGTCGAAGTCATCACCGCCGAGGAATGTATCACCACTGGTGGAGCGCACCTGGAAGACACCATCACCAACATCCAGGATGGAAATATCGAAGGTTCCACCACCCAGGTCATAAACAGCGATAACCTCATTTTGTTTCTTATCCAAACCATATGCCAGAGATGAGGCGGTCGGTTCGTTAATGATCCGCAGGACTTCAAGGCCGGCGATTTTACCGGCATCTTTGGTGGCATTGCGCTGAGCGTCGTTGAAATACGCGGGAACGGTGATGACTGCCTGGGTGACAGACTCACCCAGATACGCTTCGGCATCCGCTTTCAGCTTGCCCAAAACCATGGCAGAAATCTCTGGCGGAGAGTATTCTTTGCCATCGAGGATCACGCGCACATCTCCATTGGCGGCTTTGGTAACCTGATAGGACATCCGGTCAACCGCCCGCTGGACAACGGCATCGTCGAATTTTCGTCCCATGAAGCGTTTGATGGAAGAGATTGTGTTCTCTGGGTTGACAACTGCCTGGTTGCGCGCCGGCCGGCCGGTCAGGCGTTCGTGGTTCTTATTGACGGCCACAACTGAGGGGACCAATCGTTCCCCTTCTGCCGAGGGGATGACGGTAGGCTCACCACCTTCGATCACAGCTACTGCTGAGTTCGTTGTTCCTAAATCGATTCCTATGATCTTTCCCATTGTCTTGCTTACCTCCGGTATTTCCAGTCTTGTGGTTTTCTGTAATCTTCTTTTTTTAAGCGGCTACACGGACCATTGCCGGGCGCAGTACCCGATCACCGATCTGATATCCGCGTTGTAATACTTCAATAATCTCTCCACTCTCATGTTCATCGCTGGGAGTTGAGACAACCGCCTCATGCAGGTTGGGGTCGAACATTTCACCTTCAACATCCATGGGGGTAACGCCTTCGGATTCGATGGCAGTTTTGAATTTTCGATAGATCAATTCGATCCCATCCGCCCACGCTGCTCCGGGGTCTTCTTCCGGGCGGTTCTTGAGGGCGCGTTCTAGGTCGTCCATTACAGGCAAGAACTTCAGAATGATGGAACCTGCGGCGTTCTGGTAGGTGAGCTGGCGATCCCGCTCCACTCGTTTTCTGTAATTGGCAAATTCTGCCCTGGCTCGCTGCCATCCATCCAGATATTCATCTGCCTTCAACTGCAGGTCTTCAAGCTCCGAGGCTGCATCATCTGCCTGGGAATCAGCCTCCTCTTTGGCTTCTTCTTCAGGAGTTGCTTCCAATTCTGCATCCTGTTCAATATCTAAGGTTTCTTCTGCGATTTCTTGATCTTTTTGTTTTTTTTCTTTGGACATAACCGTGTTTATGATTCTCCTCATTCGGCTAAGTTTTCGGTCACCAAATCGCTCAGCAAATTGGATACAAACCGAACCGTTGAGATTGTGTTTGCGTAAGGCATGCGTGTCGGACCAAGCACTCCCAGGGCTCCCGAGGCAACGCCTGGGATTCCATACCGGGAGAGCACCACGGAGCATTCACGCAGGTCTTCCCAGGTGTTCTCTCCGCCGATCAATACATGCACGCCTTCAGATTCAGGATTGAGCACCGTTTGTGCCAGGATGTCCTCCAGGAAGGAGCGTTCTTCCAATAAGCGCAGCGCTCTTCTGGCGGATCCTGGTTGTGCGAACTCCGGTTCGCGAAGCACGTTTGAGATGCCTTCATGGTAAATTTCACCGGCAAGCACCTCATCCGATTCCTGCATTTCATCCGATGTTAAGGTAATGATATCTTTCCAGAGGGCCTCATCGACATCTTTTTTAAGACTGGCAATACCGGCAGCATCTTTACCGATGCCGATTTCGTTCAACCAATCAGCTACCACGCTCAGGCGTTCCTGTGAGACAGGCTCAGCCAGCATAAGCATTTGCTGGCGGACATCTCCGCCTTCGAGCACCAGCACCATTAACACCTGGCGCCCCCGGGTGGCGATCAGCTCGATGTGCTTTAATCGAGCCTGTTCCGGGTGCAGTGATGTCACCCAGGAAGCCCCCAGGGATTGGCGGGCTAACACAGATGCTGCCAGACGCATCCACTGGTCGATATCATGTCGAGCCTGGTAGAACTGGTGCTGTATCGTTCGCTGGATCTCACCGGGTAAATCCGGGGAGCCCATCAACCGATTGACAAAGAACCGGTAGCCTTCTTCCGTAGGGATTCTCCCCGCGGAAGTGTGCGGCTGCAATAATAAACCTGCCTCAGACAGGACCGTCATCTCGTTGCGCACGGTCGCAGGACTGAAATCCAGGTTGTATTGTTCTACCAACCTTCTGGAACCAACGGGTTGGGCAGTTTCTATGTATTCCCGAATGACCAGGGCTAAAACCAGCTTTTGGCGTTCGGTGATCTTGTTCATCTATCTTCCAAATTTAGCACTCTCATATTGAGAGTGCTAATAAGTTGTAAAAAATCATACCATGCAGACGGGTAAAGCGTCAAGAAATCAGTTGGCGTCTGATGAGTTTCTTATAAGAAGTTAACATACCCGTGGGCGATGGGACTGACGCATTAGAATTTATGATTGCAAGAAAATTGCCAGGATCAGGCTGATTCTCCGGGCAGGGGCAGGAGTTGGCTAGAATCCATTTGCGGAAGGGAGACTGCCATTACGAAAATTTAGCCACATCGCTGGTTAAGCAGGCTGGATCCCTTTTTAAAATATATTTGATGATGTTCAAATCTTAAATCAATAACTCTGTCGGGTACTCCGGGTCGGTGATGGCTGGACGGTCCAGGCTGAAGGCATCTATTGCAAACGGCGTACTTCCTTTAACCGCCAGGTCGCTGAGGATGCGCCCCAGCAGGGAGGCGAACTTGAATCCATGCCCCGCCCCGACGACAACGGATACGTTCGGGTGCTCTGGCAGGGTGTCCAGTATAAAGTTGCGATCTGGCGGCATGGTGTACAGGCACGGTTTGGTGTACAGCATCGGTCCGAGAAAATCGGGGATGCGCTCAGCAAGGAAACTGGTTAGCTGTTGTAGAGCTCGGGGGTTGGTTTCCATCTTGCGTGTCTCCACAGTGACCGGGTCACCACCAACATCCTGACCTGCCTTGGTCGCCACCTCTCCATAGACAGGGAACCCGTAGAAACCGAGTTCCCCGTGCCAGACCCAGATCGGGAAGCGGTCGGGAGCGAATTTCCTCAGGTACGGTGTGGCAAAGTAGGTCACCTGTTCTTCGGTAACAGTCAGAGGCAGGTGCACATCCAGGTGCTTCAAAATGTGGTTTGTCCAGGCTCCGCTGGCGATCACCAGCGAGCGGGCAGTAAAGCACCCCCGGGTGGTGTGTACGATCACACCCTCCGATTCCGCCTCGATCTTTTCGACCCGGGTGTCGTCCAGAACGACCGCTCCCCGGGCGCGCGCCAGGTTAACATGGGCGGCATTTGCCAGACTGGGATCAACGAAGCCATCTGAAGCCTGGAAGAGGATCTGATCCGAATCACGGAAGCGGAACTGCGGGTAGCGGCTATGGCCTTCCTCTGGGGTCAGCTCTTCAAAAGGGATACCCAGTTCAGTCATCGAGGCGGCATATTTGGCAATCTCCCCTACATCCCGCGGACCAAACTGAATCCCGCCGGTCTGGTGGACCAGCTGGATGCCGGATTCAGCCTCCACCTCCCGCCAGGCGACGTAGGTGTGTGGAGCTAATTTGGCATATTCAGGCGCGTGATAGGACAATCGGATGATGCGGGAGTGATCCTGCGAACCGCCCAGGCTGTGACCCAGCCGGTACTGCTCCAGACCAAGCACATCGCCGCCAGTCTGCCTGGCTAGCCAGTAGAGTGCCGCGCTGCCGATGCCGCCGCAGCCGATGACAATTGCCTGGTAATCCGATTTTAAATCTGAAATTTTCCCTTCGAAAGAAAGATAATCATTATTTAATGGTGATTCAATGACCATCTCTTAATCCTTCCAATAATCCATGTATTTCTTATCGCGTTCAGTGACATTCACCCCCAGCATGGGATGAAGGGAGAGGTCGGGGGAGTAGCGGCTTGCTGGAGGGTTGCTTCCCAGAGCTGTGGTCATTGCTCGCACATGGTGAGGGGCTCCACCACAGCACACACCGATGTAATTGATCCCCATTTCCTGCGCCTGGACCGCAAAAGCAGCCATATCGAACCGTGAATGGGTGAATCGATCCAGTGCGATAGGAAAGGCACGGTGGTTGTGACGGTCTCGCAAAGTTTGGAATGTGGGTTGTTCCGGTGTGGTGGCATAGGCGACAGGAAGCGCGGCCATATATCCGTCGACCGCCTCCCGGACCTCTTCCAGGATCGGCAGCAGTGTTTGCGGTCCGCGGGAGCAATTCATTCCAACGACATCCGCACCCTCATTGGAGATGACTTTACAGGCTTCTGCGTAGCTGTAGCCGTCCTTTAACTGATCCTCAACAGAGGCGAAGTTGATCACAGCGGGCAGATCAAAGCTCTTAATCACTTCCAGGGCGATAAGCGCTTCACCAAGATAACCCAGGGTTTCTGCAACGACCATATCGATGCCTTCATCGACTGCCCAGCCGATCTGCTCCTGGTAAATCCTGCGCACCTGCTCAGAAGAGGCCTCATGATCATCCGGGTCGTAGACCCAGGTATTGCCGATATTGCCAGCCACCAGAGCGTCCCCTTCAATGGCGACTTCACGTGCCAGTCGAACAGCCTGGCGGTTCATGTTTTCCAATTCACCTTCCCGACCGATGGTTTTCATCTTTTCCCGGTCGGCGTAGTAGGTCAGCGCCAGCATCACGTCTGATCCAGCCAGCAGGAACTCCCGGTGCAGCTCTTTTACTGCTTCCGGGTAATCCAGTACTACCTCGGGGACGAACGGTCCTGCTTTGATATAGCCGCGCCGTTCGAGCTCGAAGACATAGCCTTCCGCGGCGATGACCACACCGCTTTCCAATCTTTCGCTGAGACTCCTCTTTTGGCTCATTCGGGTTTCCTCACTATCTTATTGCGGATAAAATTGGTCGCAATTATACTACTTTTTTTAATATGGGTGAAATAAAGAGATATGCACCGGTTACTTGAGCCCAGGTCAGTGCACCATGCTGCAGGCAATGCACGATCCTGTCCTCCCGGTGTAGGCTTGCCCGTAAGTTATGATCATCATTGGGAAAACGACTATCCAGACCATGTCACAACGGTGCAAACACCAGTAAAATTCGGGTTTCCCATTTTATTTGTAATGGATATGCAAATAAAGAAATCGCGGATTAACGAAAACATCCACGACATTCTTTCTACTGGTCGTAAAGAATTGAAATTGAATCGAGTAGAGGGCGGAAGCAGACCGCCTCTCTACTCGATATCATCATGCATCAACAGTCATTCCCCCCAGGGTGAACTATTTGTTGGGTCCTTTCGGTCCCTGCCCGGGATGGGACAGGTATTCGATTGCATCCAATGCCTGGACCAAACCATATCCGTAATAGACATCACGCCCCGGATCGCCTAAATCGAAAGCGGTCGCATCCAATGCTTCGCGGATCTCGTCGTTTGTTTTGTTTGGATAAGCACTCCAGACCAGGGCTGCTACCCCGGACACATGCGGAGTCGCCATCGAGGTTCCGCCCCAGGCTTCATAGCCGCTTGCGGGCCAGACAAATTCACTGGAGACAACCCCGGTTAGACCGAGTTTGTTATCAACCAGGTACTGCCCATCTTCCTGGCTCAGGCTGATCCCGATAATATAATCGCCTTCATCTCCCAATGTACCCAGGAAATTGCCGGGCTCGTTGTTATAGACGATAGCGGCAGCCCCACCTGAATTCTGCACGTTCATGACTTTATCGTAGAACGAAATATCACCACGCTGGCAGAGAACGACATTGCCAGCCCAGTCCCCGGTAGCATCGCAAAGACCACCATACACGAGAGTGCCTTCCGCCTGTCCCCGGGCTGAATATTCAAGGTGATAACCGCTGTAGGTTTCACCATCCACTGTGACTGTGCTCAGGTCTAAAAATGGGACGGTGCTGAGGACATCCACCCCGGGTGCTGCCAGTTCGACCTGGTCATTGAAATTCGAGAAGTCCGCTACGACATTGTCAGAATCGATGGCGGCAACCGAAATGACCGAATCATACGATGCCGGGTAGGAATAGGTCCTGTGTCCATCATTGCTGGCAGCAGCAACATGTAATATGCCCTGTGCATACAGGTCATCAAATGCCTGCTGCTCTTTGGGCTGGTGATTGAATCCGCCCATACTCATGCTGATGATATTGGCGCCATGATCTGCACAATCGTAAATGGCGGCAACCAGGTCAGATGATTTAGCTTTACTCAACCATGAGCCATCGTTCTGGAAGATTTTTACGATATAGAAAGATACTGTTCCTGGAGTTACTCCAACCACACCAAGATCGTTGTTCACAGCCGAAAGAGTTCCAGCAACATGCGTGCCGTGACCATAACCATCTTCTGCCCAATTACCGTCAACCTGGGAGAGTCCTCCAACCAGGTCGACATCGCTTAGATCCTCATGATCGGAATAATATCCAGTGTCGATGATGCAAACGACCTGTCCTTCTCCAGTGGGAGCACCATCATCGATTTCACCGTCCCGGTCAGCATCCCAAACATCCCGAGCCTGGACCGCGTCGATCCCAAAGGGAATGGTTTGTCCTTCGTTGTTGGGATCTGGCATGTCCTGAATAGTGATCGGTTTCGGTTCTATCAGGAACCGGTCTTCATCAAACTCGATGTTTAATACACGGGGGTTGCCGGCAACCTGGGTTAATGCTTGTTCTGGTAAGGAGACAACAAAGGAATTCAGCTGATCAAACTGGTAGTGGATTTGCGCGCCGTAACCATTCAACGAATTCCGTACCTGCACGCTTTGACCTGGTTTGTATTCCACCCATACCCTTACATCTTTATTCGAACCGATAGCTGGCGAAGTGACCATGAAAACAAGCACAATGATCATGGCAAACATTGCCACTAGAAGGGAAAATTTTTTATGCATATTTAATCCTCCGATGTTGGTTTTAGGATTGAAGCAGTTGTATATTGTTGGTTTCCGCTGGTCAATATTCTTACCTGAGACCCGGTCCTGACCCACCCAACTGCTAAAATCCAGTTCTTTTAATCTTTTTGAGCGGTATAGCCCGGAAAAAATTCTATAGTCACCTCCTTTAGAAATAAAGAAAAAAGCGCGTCGTTTAATCATGACGCGCGAAATTATTCAGCACCATACATTCCGAACAATACAGGAAATACAAAACTTGCTGGATTCGGTATTTGACGACAATCCATTGTATAGATATGACGGATTCAGCACTAAAAGGATACGGGAGGTTTACCGCTGATCTCGCACTCTAATTTTTAAATAGAGGTATTGACGTGTCGTTGAGCTGGAAATTTCAATCAAGTCGTGATGTATCTTCCTGCCTACGACGGGTAAAAAGTTGTTGTTAAGAAAACGGTTGTTTATCTAACCCAACAACCGTTTTCCAATCAACCATTCAATGAATTTTTCGTCCACCAGTGGATGTGATTGCCAATCATCCTCCCAGAAGATGGACTCATACCGGGCACTCACCAGATCCCAGATCGAGGATGGACGCTGTTCTTCCGGGACGTCATGGTGCAGGTGAAGCGGGTAGTTATGCGACGGGCTCAGTTCAAACAGCTGTTCCTGCCTTAGCTCTGCCAGCATCACCCCGGTAAAAACTACCTGGTGAATAAATACCGCGTACTTATCGTCCTGTTGGTAGTAGCCTTGTATGACTGGATCCTGGTACAGGTTGAGAAAATCATCCTGCCAGCGTTTCATCAATCCATATTCCGGGCGGACTACGTAGACACCACAATTGAAGTAGGGATAGATCGACTCCCCGGTATGCGTGGTCATTGGGAATAAATGGTCACTCGGTATATTGAATCGAGAGTAGATGATCGCCCAGAAGTCATCCACAGGCTGTCCCCATGTTGAGCCGATCAACTGGTGGTGCACCGGGCGATATCCCAGTGAAATTGACGGCGGCAGGAGCAATTCCACCGGCTCCTGCATGAAAAGCGTGTCCCGGTCGAGGAACGCCAGCAGTTCCACCGCGTTTGTCGCTTTAATTTCGGCAGCAGCTGCAGCGATCACCTTGGCGGCGAAAGGAAACTTCAACAATTTCTCATCGATTGTGAAAGGGATCATCTCCACCTGGCAGTCTGCCAGTAACCCCTTTTCTTCCTGGGAAAAAGCATTATGCGTCTCTGGGAAGAATGCCCACACTGGTGTGTTCGCCAGCTTGCCGCCAAACTGCCGCAGGCTGTCGACCAGCAGAAGTGCCTGGTCAACGGGTTTCCCGGGCAGAATCAGTGTGGCAAATGCAATTTTTTCCATACTGACTCCTCCTGTGATTTTGTTGATATCGTATCATTAATACTCAAACAACAGATGTTGCGTTCAGGATGGACTTTCCTGCATTCCCGTTGACTCTCACCCCTGCCTCTGGTAAAATTCGCCCGCCTGGAGCGTTGTACCCTTCGCCCGGGCGGAAATTAAATACGAAAGGGCTTGATACAAATGAAAGTACTCTTACTGAAGGACGTGTACAAACTCGGCCGTGCTGGTGAAGTCAAGAAAGTAGCCGCTGGATACGGCCGTAACTATTTAATCCCCCAGGGTCTGGCGACCATCGCCACCAAAGGGGCGATCAAGATGGCAGACCGCATCAAAGAGACCGCCGATAAGCAGCGTGCTGTTCTCAATGAAGAAATGAGCGGTGTTGCCGAGCAGATCGAGGGTATGATTTTGCGCTTCCCGGCTCGCGCCAGCGAGACAGGTCGCCTGTACGGCTCGATCAACACCCGCATGCTGGCGGATACGATCAGTGAAGAGATCGGAATGGAGATCAAACACACACAGATCGATTCCCAGCCATTGCGTATGATCGGTGAACACACTATCAATGTCCGGCTGACTGTCGACTTGATCCCCGAGATCAAAGTTGTCGTCTACCGCGAGGGCGAGGTTGTGGAAGGTACTGAAGCCGAGGAACCCGAAGTGATCATGGAGGGCGAAGAAGGAGCGGCAGAGGTCGAAGCGGAAGCTGAAACTGGCTCCGAAACAGAAGCAGAAGAAGTAGAAGCTGAAGCAGAACCTGCTGAAGCTGTTGTCGATGAGAGTGAAGCAGAAGAAGCTCCCGAGGAAGAAGAACCGGTCGAGCAAGGGTAATCTACCGCATCAGGAAGTCGATTAAACACCGGTCTGGCTGCAGCTGAACAGCTGGAAGACCGGTGTTTTCCTATCCACGGAATTGAACGGATTGGGTAAACAGAAACATGAGTGCAATCGTTGGTAACCGGTTGCGGATTGCCAGAGAAGAGAAAGAACTCTCCCTGGAAGAGGTCGCGGCCAGTACCTACATCAAATTGAAATATTTGCGGGCGATGGAGGCCGGAGATTTCGACGCTCTGCCTTCGGAAGTACAGGCGCGCGGGTTTTTACGTTCCTATGGAAACTACCTGGATCTAGATGTGGATAAGTTATTAGCAGACCTGGAGCGTGACCCGATCCTGGCGATGACCGAAGCAGAAGAGCAGCCTGCTGAAGAGCCTGTGTTTGAACCTCCAGCAGAAGGCCCGGAAGCACTCTTCACCCAGGTTGGTCAACAATTACAGGAACAGAGGATACTCTTAGGACTCGACCTGGATGAAGTCGAGCGGTTTACCCACATCAAAGAGCACTATCTTTCCGCGCTGGAAAAGGGAGATTGGCAGCATCTACCTTCTGTGGTGCAGGGGCGCGGGATGCTGAAGAATTACGCTTCATTTTTGCGGTTGGATCCGGAGCCCCTCCTGCTGACCTTTGCGGATGCCGTGCAGAAAGACTGGGAGCGGACACAGCCGCGCGCGCGGGACTTGGAACGACCTGTGCGAGAATCACCACGGCAGGTGGCTGCAAGGCGGCTCAACTGGTTTAACCGCGATTTATTGATCGGTGCCGTCCTGGTGATTTTCTTCGTCTCTGTTGTGATCATCGGCGGGATGCGGGTGATGGATCTGGCGCGCGATACGAGCACCATCGAGCCGACACCACCTTCAATTGCGGAAGTCCTGCTTCCAACACCAACCGAGACACTGGCACCCACACCTACAGCTACCCGGCCGTCTCCAATTGACGACGAAGCTGGGAATGGAGGTGGGGAGGCAGCAGTCATCGAACCGACAGAAGCACTGGTCCCGGTGATCGGAGAAGGGCAAGTCCAGGTGCAGATCAATGTGCAGCAACGCGCTTATATGCGTATTACCGCAGACGGTGATGTGGTTTTTAACGGTCGGGTCATACCGGGGAGTGCCTATGCCTTCGCCGGGGAAGAATCCGTAGAGATACTGACCGGTAACGCCGCCGCACTTGAAGTGCTTTATAATGGAGAGAATATTGGTACGCTGGGGATCTATGGGGAAGTTGTCAACTTTGTGATCACCAACCAGGGCATCCAAACGCCGACCCCGACAGTCACACCAACCTCAACACAAACGCCGACTGCCTCGCCGACCGCTACACTGGAAGCTACGCAAAGCCCATAAAGTGTATATGCTTTTTTTATGCCAGTCATAAATTTTATTGGAACCAAGACGAAGGAATTATTGGTAAACAGATATGAATAAAAATAAATTTCACATGGTTTCTCTGGGATGTGCCAAGAATACGGTCGATTCCGATTCGATGGCTCAATTGCTGACCAGAGCGGATTATCAATTTACACCAGCCGTTGAGGATGCCGATGTCATCATTGTCAACACCTGTGGTTTCATCGAGCAGGCAAGGCAGGAATCCTACAGTGAGCTCAGCCGATTAGCCCAGAACAAGCGGGATGACCAGTTATTGATTGCTGCTGGATGCCTGACACAACGCTACGGCGCTGA
>JABAOG010007289.1_pt1 | contig 27928 bp, 39 predicted proteins | sample 7062131 | NCBI WGS metagenome assembly JABAOG01 (sample SAMN14538629, study PRJNA623070) | marine sediment metagenome | biome: marine biome [ENVO:00000428]; feature: marine pelagic biome [ENVO:01000023]; material: deep marine sediment [ENVO:00002113] | place: India: Arabian Sea | collected... | reverse complement strand
CGGTTCAAGGCCGGCATCCGCTTCGGGTTTGTCGAACGAGTGAAGGTGATGGAAGGATGAGCGAAAAGGCTAGCTACAACACACTGAGAAAGAATGTGGTTGGGCATGGAGACAGGATGAACCGCATCGAGAATCCTATTGTGTGCCCGGCATGTTTGATGTGAACGGTTGCTTGCGGCCTGGAGTGGAATTCTGGTTGGAGATCAAGACGCCAACAACACCCAAGCGTGTGCGCACCCCGCTGTTCGGTTCCAACCACCGCGTGAGCCAGGAGCAGATCAATTGGGGCATCAGCCAGACGCAAGCCGGTGGCAACGCTTACATTTACATCGACGCAGACAAACACCGCATATTGTTCAACTGCGCCTCAGGGCTGTTCGAGTCGATCAACAAGATGACGCTCGAAGAGTTGTGGGAGGCTGCAGCGTGGCATGCGATCAAGCCGACGGGATTCGAAACATGGCAAACATTGAGAAACACCCTATTGAAGCCACACTTGAGTCCTGCGGGATTCATCCGCCGCACCCACCGCTGAGTCATCAAGCGGAGGGGCTGTTCAAGTCTTGGGGCAAGCATGCATTCGCCCAACTCGGCGACATGGGCACCGGCAAGACTTGGATGCTCATCACGGAAGCCGCTGCGCTTTACAACTTGGGCCACATCGATGGCGTGCTGGTGTTGGCGCCGAAAGGCGTGGACTTCAACTGGCTGAAGGATCAGCTCCCCCAGCATTTGCAGGAGGACATAAAGTCTCATTCGCGTATGGCCTTGTGGCGAGCGGGCGCAAAGAAGGCGCAGCGCAAGGCGATCGAGGAGCTGTTCACCCCGACAGAGGAAGGGCGTCTGCGCTCGATGCTGTGGCTGATGATGAACTGGGATGCGCTGAACACCAAACAGGGCTTCGCTTGCGCGGAGCGGTTCCTGGAGCATTGCGAGGGACGCACGCTGATCATTTGTGATGAGGCGCACCGAGCAAAGGATCCTTCTCGGCAACGCACGAAGGCGCTGATGAAGCTCAAGCCCCTCAGCTCCTATCGCCGCATCGCTTCCGGGTCGATCGTGCTCAATTCGCCGTTCGATTTGTTCGCGCCGTTCAACTTCCTGGACTGGCGCATTCTCGGCACGAGGTCTTACTACGCCTTCAAGGCCGAGTACGCCCAACTGCTCAAGCCTGGCCATCCGCTTTACGACGCGATTCTGCGCAAGAATGCTGGCAAGCAGATCGCTGCAGAGACGGCTCGCGCTCGCGCTCAGCTGCGCCGAGCTAACCCAACGGCTTCCGAGTCATGGGTCGAAGCAGAAGCTGAAAAGCGTGCCAAGGCGCGCGCCTACGAGGTGGTGAGCCGCCGCATGCCGCAACTGGTCGCCAAGGACAAGGGCGGCGCNNTTATCGCAACTTGGAGCGGCTGAGGACATTGATCGAACCACACTCATTCCGCGTGTTGAAGGAGGAATGTCTGGACCTGCCAGAAAAGGTCTACACACAAACTTACTTCGAACTCACTCCGGCACAGCGCAAAGTCTACAACGAGCTGAAGAACAAGGCGCGGCTGCTTATCGATGATGAAACGATCGAGCCGCTGATCAAGATCACCGCCATCGCCAAGATGTCACAGGTGACCTCTAACTTCTACATCGAGTCCGCCACAAAGGAGGTGCACCGCATCCCCGGCAAGAACCCGAAGCTGGAGCTGTTGGAAGATCGTCTGTCCGGGTTGGAGGGGCATCAGGCGATCATTTGGGCCGTGCGGCATGTGGAGCTTGAAGACATAATGCGTCTTTGCCGGAAGCTCGGATTGAGCGCGGTGGAGTATAGCGGTCGGGTCGACGACGAAGCCGTGAGCAAAGCCATCCCCGCTTTCCAACATGGCTCAGCCCAGGTGTTCGTTGGCCAGCAACGCAAAGGTGGCACGGGCACGACTCTCACTGCGGCGTCTCGGGTGTTTTATTACAGCAACAGCTTCTCGCTCGAAGATCGTGTTCAGTCTGAAGACCGAGCGCATCGCATAGGACAGAACAAGGCTGTGGTTTACGAAGATCTCATCGCTGAAGGAACCGTGGAGGAAGAGATCATCCGAGTCTTGCAGAGGAAGGGAAGCTTGGCTTCGATCATCAATGGAGATGATTTGAGAAAGGCGCTTGCTTAACGCAAATAATTCCAGCATTCTTTAAAACACACGCTTTGATAAGGACGGGAGAGACGAATGGAAACCATCATCCATGAAAATCGCCATGGCATCTATCGCCACATGGCAAACGATGACGGCACCGAGCTGGTGTGTTACCGCTCGCACGATGGCCGCAAGGAAACCGAATGGCTCATCCATGGCAACGACGTACGGCTCCGCCGGAAGGTCGGGCCGGGTGCGATTCGCATTCCGAAGCGGGTTTGGCAAAACCTTCCCCGCAACGTGGGAATTCGCGGTCAGGTATGAAAATCCGGACCACGGAGGCCATGCAGACGCCACGTTCTAAGGCAAGGCCATACGTTCGCCCAGGGTCGGTCTCTCGGCTAACCCTGGGCGCTCTTATTGTGTGTGCCGGCATACCCGCCCTGGGCGTCAGCCAGCGGTCGGGGATTCGCCGTTAGGCAAAAAAAATTTCATTATTTCCTTGCTTTCTCTCCCATATCAGCGATAATTACCTCGTTGGAAGGTCATGATGAAAACCCGCTGGAGGACAAGGAAATGTTCGAGTTTAACGAATTCACCGCCGACGAGTGGACCACGCTGTTCCCGGAAGCCCCGCGCGGTTCCAACGGCGAAATGCCGCACGCTGCCTACGGCCAGGATTCGGTCGTGGTGGTGGATGGCAACGGCGTGACCGTCGAGCAGTTCCACCCGGAAGGCCATTGCCTCGGCGTTTGGGTGTTGCGGGTCTCTGACTTCGATTACGCCATGCGACTGGCCACAACCAAACTCTCCGACCCGGTGCGCACAGACGAGCTGCAGACGCTCGGGTTTGAAGAGGTTGGCTGAAGCCGGACGGCAACAAGGAGTGAGTGCCATGAACAACCTTAGCCTGAACAACATGGCGAACATGGACGACATGATCAACGTGTTGGAAGCCATTGCCAACACCATCGCCATGAACACCCAAAGCGAGTGTCAAGTCCTCGTCTACTACGAGCAGGAGGGCTACCCAGACTCCGTGCAGATTGGTTGTCCGCGTGGTTTGGTCGGTGTGGTTTACGTGGAGGAAACAGACTCCTTCGAGCTGCAATCTCCGGACGGCGCCAACATCGAGGTGACCCGGATGACCCTGGAGCACGTCTATCGGCTGTGGCGCATCCTGGNNCGTCGAGTTTGTCAAGCACTTTGTCAATGGGCCGATGCAGGGCTTGGACGTGCCCGACCGGCTACGTTGCCCGACGTTCACCTCAGCCGCAAAATGGGCGCGCGAGATGGTCGGTCGGGAAGTGGAACCATGCGCCGGAGCCAGCCACTACGTGGTGCGCGACGTCTACCTGAGGGAAGAGCGATGAGCCGCAAGAAGATTTGGCTTGGGGTCAGTCCACGCATATGCGACCTGTGCCGCAAGGCCATTGTTGATTCGTTTGTGGACGGGAAGACTGACTTCGGTCCGTGGGCTATGATGTGTCCCAGCTGCCACAACAAGCACGGCGTGGGTCTGGGCTTGGGCAAGGGTCAGCGTTACCAGCACACAGCAAGTGGAGTGTGGGTCAAGACAGGAGGTTGAGCCGCATGGCCGCGCGACAAATGATTGTTCGCGTTGAGCGGATCGTTCTAGAAAAAGAACGTTGGTGGGTGCACCTGCGCTCACAACGCACGAACAAGGTTTTCGTTTGGGTGACCAGGGATGGAGTTGCCACCGTTGAGCGGATGCGGGAGAACAAAAAACGACCGTTCGTGATCTCCGTGCGCCGCATCAACGTTGGCAATTTCCTGAGTGGCGTTCATATCGTGAAGGAGTATGAGGTGTGAAACACGTTTGGTTTTGCAAAAGTGGATTCCCGCTGCCCGACGGACCATGCGCATGCGGGGCAACAGAGGACGACGACACCTGCTTTTGGTGCCAGGACTCGGAGGAAGATCAGATGGGCAGCTATTATGTGACGTTCGGCTCTGGTCAGCACGGAGGGCGCTTGGCCAATTCGTTTTTGGTCGTGAAGGCGCCGACCTACTCCGACGCGCGCGTGCTGTTGCGCGACCTGATTGGCGACAAGTTTGCCTTCGTGTACGATGAAGGCGTTTGNNGCGTTTGGTCCTCCACGCAACAGGAGCAACGCTTCGGTCTGAGGAGGGTTCCGTTGGAAGATGTATTGGCAATTGTGAAGGAGAAAAAGCGCTATGGCGAAGCTTGACATTCCGCGTGGGTATCGCAAAGTTCGTGGTCAGCTCTATGCGGTCAGCCGCAACGGTCACGTTTTGCGGTTGGTGAGTGGTAGAGGAACATGGCAGCATCGGAAGCTGAGACCATTTTCCTACGCTGGTGGAGCCAGCTCGTTGGGGTACGTTTGCCTTTACGACGGCGAAGGCAATTACAAGGTCTTCCCGGTGACAGAGTTGGTTTCGAGAACATGGAGGGCGTAAACTTGCACAGGTGTAAGAAGTTGGCGTTGGCGTACTACGAGTACGTGAATGCTGCCCAGAACGAAGAGCGTCTCTACTGGGCAAGCATCCTTTACAAGACCCAGGAGGAAGTTGGAGCCTTCATAGTTCATCAGGACGAACTGGGGTCCGTGATCCGTGGCTTGAAAGAGCAACGCGGCGTCTTGCGCGCAGAAGACCGAGCGCAGCTGCTGGAGGATGTGGTTTATTCAGCGCTGAACGATCGATGGGACGAGTTGAAGCGGCTGGGCGACGTTCCAGAATTCGTTGAAGTTGTCGCCAGGACCGCAAGAGCTTGGGCTGTCGAATGCTTCGAGAACTGAAACCCGCAAGAGGTGGAAGGTGGTCGAATGCAAAATATCCTATCGCGGCATTCACGTAATGGTGGACCGCATCAAAGACCTGACCTTGGAAGAAAGTCGTGAGGTGGGCCAGTATGTACGTTGCATGACTAAAGGAGGTCGTAAGATCGTTTATACATGTTGCGGATTCGGAGACATAAACAGACACGTTTGTGATCAATGTGTGTTCACGAAAGGAGATCGTGTCATGAAATTCGTCCAGGAGCTTTACAGCGAACTGAACGACATCGAATGCAGGGTGAATTACTTGCGCACAAAATGGCCGATCGAATCCAGCCCACAGGCTTGGGAAACCTTCGGCAAGACTCTGAAAGGCATCGCCGAGATCATCCAGCACGACGGACGTCGCGCGCGCGAAAAGCTGGAGGCGCTCGACGAATTGCTGAGACAAGGTGATGAAGTCGAGGAAGCTAGCAGGCAGGAGGACACCACATGAAGAAGGCAACAGTTGCGCTAGCCGCCGGAGCCTTGTTGGCAACGGCTTGCGCTACGGACCCGGAACGCATACGGCCGACCTATGTTTCGCCAGAGCGCTACTCCGGCCTCTCGTGCGACGCGTTGGCTCGAGAGCGGGAGCACGTCACCGAGGAGCTCAATCGTCTGGTGGGAGAGCAGCACGGAGCGGCTTCCAGGGACCGTTGGGCTACAGGGGTAGGGGTGGTGCTCTTTTGGCCAGCCCTATTCGCTCTTGCTGGCTCTGACAAGGAGGAAGAAGTCGCCTCCAGCATGGGCGAGCTAGAAGCGATCAAGGAGACGCAGCACCGCGAAGGTTGCTGATCCGATCAATGGAGCCTCGCACCGCATCACCGTTGTGATTTGTTTTTCTCCGCGACGTGTGAAACGCAAGATGTGGTAATCAAGCGTGGTGCGAGGCTCCACCCTTTTTCATATGCGCTTAATGCTCAGGAAGTTCATCATGCTGCCGGACACCCATCCGGCTACAGCCACTCCCCAGAACACCAAGTATTGCTGCTGGAAGATTCGGCTGTGCCCTCCAACGGCGTAGCGACCCCAGAATGAGTCTGTTGAGCGGGTTTGCTTGACGTTGGGAGCGGGGTTGAAGCCGTAGCGGCCAGCAGCACCCCATCCGTGGAAACTGAACGTCAAGCCGCTAATCAACCGTCCCCAAACGCGTCCCAGCAGCACCGGCAGGTCCTTTTCATTCCATACACAGAAGACCTTCACGTGCTCAGGCCACTGAGCGTCTCTCCTCAGACAAGGTTGGATCACCAACACCTTGCTGACAGGCGCTCCCGCCTCCACCAATCGCCAGCATATCAGAGCGCCGTTGCTGTGACCAACGAGGATGTCGCCTCGCTTGATCTGGCTCTTCAACTTCTTCACTACCGAACGGTTCCTGAACCGCAGCAGCAACGGGCCGACCCAACCATAGTCATGAACGACGACTCGGAAGCCCTCACTCGCAAAGTAAGGCTCCAGCCGCCCAACTGTGCTCCGGCCCCCGTCGGCTACATTGAATCCATGGATGAGGTGCACCGTAGTCATAGCCGATGAACCTCAAGCCGCTCTCAGGTAGCGCAGCTCGCTCTTCGCCGCACCCTGTATCTTCGCCAGTATGCCACGCAGGTCGTCCAGCCCCCGAGAGTCCACCACCGAGGGGTCCAGGGTCACTATGCGGCGCTCGACCTTCGCTAACAGTTCCTGAGCCAGTATGCGCTGGCCAGGCGACATGCTCGCCCAGGGTATCATGCGGTCCGCTTCTGCCTGCAGCGCAGCCAGCTCCACCGTCACCGCGCCTTCCAGCTTCAGCAGAGCCTCTTCCGTAAAAGCCACAACTTCCATTGCGACCTCCGCTTCACTATCGATGAACTCCGCTGTGGCGAGACGTATGGCGAGATCGTGTTCGTTCACTTCCTGAACAACCCTTTCAACTGTCGAGCATGCGGTGAGCCCGAAGATGATGATCAGAGCTGTGATGAGCTTCATTGGATTGCCTCCAGCTTGGTTGAAGAACTCAGCCGCTCAACTCTCAGTGTGTGCGGCCGTTCTGCATTGAACAGCTTCTCAAGAAGCCGCTCCGTGTTAAGCTGGGAGTAGGAAACGCCCAGCTTCCCTCGCACCAACGTGGCCTCTTCTCCTACGGCGATGCACCCGGACAGTTCGTGCGGCCAGTTGGCTGGGTGGAAGAGACACGCCCAGCGATCCCCCTCGTGCTCAGTGCTGGGCGCCGTTGGAAACACCCTCAGGCCAGGATTGTGGAGCAGGAACGTCTTGCCCCAGCGCGGGGACTTGGCCGGCAACAGCTCATAGGTTCCTTCCGGCACGCATGAGATGAACGGCTGATTCCCGTTCCATTCCCGTTCCACCGTTGCAAATGTGTCTCCGTCGGGCAACACCAACAGCCCGAAGGTTCCCGGCTGTGTGGCGAAGCTGGGCAGGAAGTAGGCCGCGCGGTAAAGGATCATCTCCATCTCGAAAGGATCTCCAAGTCCCAGTTGCTGATGTATATCGAAATGATGACGACAACAAAGACCAACGTCCACGTCAGCTTGCGACGAACGCTTTTGCCAATGCCCTCGTCTATGGCGTGCATCATTTCAACAACAACAGCTCGGGCGATCTTGTCTGTATGTTGTTCCAAGGCACTGCTCATTTCCTCGGCGATCGCTTTGGCCAGTTTCCTCTGTTCATCGTCATTCATTGTTCCTCTCCTGCTTCAAGGATCTCTATGAAATGCTCTGGTGTCTACAACATTGGTGCCCCCTGTGTCGTCGGCGATAAGGAATGCTCCGGCGTACGCCGTGAAGCTGTCGTACTTCGTCGTCTGGCATCCACCCCAAACCATCTTATACATGCCGAACTTTATGTGTGGACCGTTCGAATCATTAAAGGCATTGGGCGCATCGTGCTGCACGAAACGCTCGCCGTTCACGTAGATGTGCGTCCACGGGAAAGGCGCTGCGCTTTCGTAGTTCAGTTGGAAGTCCAGCACAAAATGCGTCCAGCGATCGGTTTGTATGCGGCCGAGATTGTACTGGCGATAGAGGTCAGCTCCGTTAGCCACTGCGTCAGCCGAAGCACGGATGGTGGCCACCAGAGTTTGCTCGTCGCCGTCCTTCGCCTTGCCCGGTTCAAGGTGCGTCGCGGAGATAGACAGGACGTATTGGTGCGGCTCCAGCAGATTGCTGCCGCTGCGGTCTGGATATGACAACAGCCCAAACAGCAGATTGGTGGCGTGTCGGTTCCTCGCTCCCTTCTCGCCGATGTCGTCCACGGGGAACCCATCAGACGGGAAGTAGTAACAGAAGCCCACAAAGTATCGCTTACCCAGTTCAAAGTGCCTCGGTAATGTAGCCTGCAACGCCTGTGTGTCCAGCTTGTTGCCAAGCATGTGAATGGTGGAGCGGAACGGACACTTATGCGCACCGCCATGCTTCTGCACGTGGAACTTGATGCCCTTGGAAAGATCGCCAGTCTGAAAACCCGGCGGCTCGACCAACTCGACCTCATGCGAGTATTGCGGTTGCTGCGCCCACTTCGGCCCCAAGACCGCACGATCCCAATCGTCATAGAACAGCACGGAGGAGTGGTTGAAGTCGCCCAGCCCCGTTCCCAACCCAGCGCCAGCCGGAGCCACGCCAATGCTGACGGCGATGCGCCCAGCGTCACCGACAACAACGATCACAGACTTACCGCTTTCGATTTCCCCGCCGTCGCTCGCCGTCGCATGTGTATTGACGCTGAGGAAGCTGGAGTCGCGCGGTATCCAATCCTCTCCATCACGCGACATCGCAGCCAACCCTTGCTCACCGAACGCAGCGAATAATCCACCCTCCTCGATCACTACATTGATGCGACGCTCCCTGAATGGATTGTCTGACGAAACTGCCCATGATGTGTTTCCGTCACCCACAGCGATGCGCCCACGCGAACCGACGATGATCCATATGGTGCCATTTGTTGCTACGCCCTGCGCGCTGAAGCCGTCAAATCCAACCTGACTTGTACGCGACGACCACGTCGCGCCATTATCCGGGGAGCGAATAACGCTGCCTGCGCTCGTAACGGCCAGCACAAGCCCTTCGTGAGCAGCGATGCCGTTGATCGCTTCGCCTTCCACCGGAGACTCCACCTCTACCCAGCCAGAGAACGGATCGCCAGCGATAAATATGCGCCCTGAAGCTGTGCCAACTATCCATGTGAACTCAGCACGAGCTATCGCCGTCACAGCGTCCGTTGCGCCGGTAACGATTGCATTCCATTCGATGCCATCACTGGAGATATACGCGCGCCCGCCCGAGGCGCCCATGAGAAACAACCCGTTGAAAAAGTGTAGGCTATGCACATTGAACGCGATTCCTGTTTCGTGAACGGTCCAGTGTGTGCCGTCTGTCGACGTGAGTGATACGCCTCGCCCAACCGCGACGAATGTGCCATTACCATACGCAGCACCACGCAACGGCTCGCTGGTGTTGGTCTTGATGCGATACCAGAAATCACCGAGGTTGCCGTCCACGTTCATCACNNAGCGCGCCTTCGTAGGCGATCATGCTGAAGTCGGCCAGCACCGGTCCAACCAAGTTCTCCGGCGGCTGATTGGTGACAGAGAAGTCTGCCGTCAAGGACGCGATCTCCGCGTTCATCGTCATGCTGAAGCCAGAGGTGTCCAGCCACTCGCCGACCAAGTTCATGTCGTAGTTGCTGTGGCCGGTATAACCTTCTGCTTCTTGGCCAGCGTTGTAACCTGTAACACCCCAGCCGTGCCCTGAGCCTCCCCAGCATCGAGTCACGTCGTCAGACGAACCGCCCGGACGAATGCCAGCGACCTGCCCGATCGAGCCGTGGAATTCGATCATTGCGCCAATGGCGTCGCTTACGCCCGAGTCAATGATCGTGAACCAAGTGCCTGTTGCGCCGGGAGTTACGTCCAGCCCATTTTGATAGAACACAGCTCCAGCGATCAGGTAGCCCGTCATGTAATAGTTGATGGACGAGTCGGCGCGATAAAGATCGACCTGTTCAGACCCGTCAACGCCGCAAACGAAGCCTGTGTGTCTGTTATGAACAGTCGTGAGATTTAAGCTGGAGCCAGCCATGCGTGCGCCGACAGCCAAATCAGCATCACTAACTATGGTTCCCACAACTCCTAGCGGCGCATCAGTGCCAGTGCTGCCTGAGATGTCTGCCGTCTGCCACCCTGTTGTCCCTCCAGGCGTAATCGACACTGCGTTGGTGAAGAAAACAGCCTCGTTAGACGCGAACTCCATCAGCAGCTCGACGTTCACATCACTCGTACTGCCTACATTAACCTGACACACGCCGCTGGCATCTACGCCTACGAACGCATTAGTAACGCCTCCTGCGCCACCACCAGCGCGCATGACGTTCGCGAAGTTGTCCGTTGAACCTTTTTTGCGCCACCCGATCGTTTGATTCGTCGTGACTGTGAACCGCAGCACCACCCCAACAGCGCCAGATTCTATGAACGAGCTGAGATCAACGTCCTGCCATCCCGTCGATGCAGGCGTCACGTCTATAGGCGTATGGAAAACTGGCATGGCTTATTCGCCCGAGGGAACCTTGATAGAGCCGCTGGCAACAGTGACGGTGCCGTCTGTAACGATGCTGGTGTCACCGATGATGAACATTGCGCCAGAACCGCTGACACCTATAGAGCCGTCCAGCCGCGACGTGTCTCCCGAGTTACGCAACCGAGCCCATCCTGCCGTGCCCGTAGCCACAGCCGTGCCGGACCAATCTCCGTCTACGTCGATCTCACCACTGGTAGGCGCGGTAAAAGGCGTCGTGGGCAGCGTGATGGAACAGAGCAGCGTCCCAGTCGCTGAATTGTTCGCTGAACTGGGAGGCGAGCCAGTGTAGATGTCGAGCACATCGAACAGATTCTGCATCTGCCCGACCAGAGTGTTCTGCAATGCCGTGTTAATCTTTGCCGTAGCCATGAGCCTTTATACTCCGTCGTCAAAGAATGCCGTGAACCCATTCGCGCGGTCTTGGGTAGTCACCCCTCCGCCTTCTGCGATGCGCCAATAAGCTTTCAGCCCATCCTCACCACCAGTGAGATAGCGATCTGCGTTGTTCGCTATATCTTCCGGCGCTCTGCCATGATCCCAATAGCGCACATCATCTATCAAACCGACGTAACTTCCGCCAATGATCAGGTTGTCTTCGGTAGACACTATGGACAGCGTCTCCGCGAACTCTTCTTCGTACAGTATTTCGCCGTTGAGCATGATGGCAATCCAGTTGCCGTCGTATATGCCTGCGATATGTGACCATTGATTCTCCGGTACTAACACCGGGTCTTCATCTTCCTCAGTAGGGTCCGGGTCGTAGATAGCAGACCGCACCGCTGATGCCGTAGTCACATTGAAATAAGGCTTCATTGCGTTGAGTCCCAGCACGAACTGACCATCACCAGCGCTGATGGGCACTTCCACCGGATCGAATCCCGGACCGCTTGCCCACTCTACATTGTCCAACTGAAAGTCCTTGTCACTCACCTTGTCCTCGGCTACGTTGCCAGAGCCAGTCGTGAAGTTCCAAAGATGAAGCAACCCCGTCTCGGTGCCATCCAAGTGTTGATTCTTATTGTCGTTGATCTGCGTGCTCGATCGCGCGTGATCCCATATACGCACCTCAGCCAGCTTGCCGTCGAAGTAGCGCTTCGATGTTGTGTCAGGTCTATATCCCAAATACCAAGGCTCGCTGTTAACCTCTATGTCTTCCGCAGGCTTCTCAGCGCTCTGCTTAACGCCATTGATGTAGAACTTCATACCCGTTGCCGATGCTGTGTCGTCCCACGTTACTGCTAAATGCACCCACTGATCTAACGGCAACTGATTGTCTGACACGATGCCGTGTCCAGTGTTTGATTTGTTGCGCACTACAGCTTGAATCTTGCCATCATCCAAAATGCGAATATGAAATGGCCCACCTAGTCCTCGCCCTTTCGTCATGACGTACTTCACATTACCGCTCGGCGCATAAGCTCGCGCGTAACACATCAACTCGACAGTAAACTCGCCGCTCGTGCCTAACGAAGCAATGTTCTCCAAGTCTACGTCGCTGTCGTGTGGCAACTCAGCGACCGCGTCGTCGCCGTTGAAGTCCAGCGCGTAGGCTTTTACCTGACCAGTTGTGGTGGTTGTGGCCGACTTGGTCACGATGATCGGGCTGGCTTCCGTCTGCGTGTCAGGATAGATCCACGCTTCAACAGCCATCGCACCGCCCGCGTTAAGCTCTTCCTGATGCGGGACGAACAGGTAGTTCGTGCCATTGAACTCCAGCGCCCACTCGAAGCGCCGCTTGCGTAAAGCAGCTATAATCGCGTTGCGGAAAGCTGGATTAATCCGATGGCTCATACCAGATCACCAATGATGGTCCAGACGTTCGACCCGACGTATATCAGCACGGCCACCGCCCATTGTTCGTCGATCACGTCGCCAGCACCTTCAATTGAGACTCCGCTCGCTGGAAGAAACTCCACGCTGCCTCCCAACCCTACGTACTGCGCGATGATCACGTCGCCGCTGGTGAACCCTGCGTCGGCCGGTACGGTGATGACCGTGTTTACCTCTGTGTCGATGCGCAGCAAGGCGTTGCGGTCGTTGGTGTCCAGAGTGTGGTTGGCTGTGATGGACGACACAGGAAGCTTCAAGTTCAGATTTGTCGGAACCTGCGCGTCACCATCACCCACGTCGTCGGCATTGAGAGCTTCGTCGAAGTTGTCGTTCACCGTTTGGAACGCATCGCGAATCTTGTCTCCCAACCCATCGTCGTCGGTGTTTCCGATGTTGATGAAAACGAATGCCATGATTACAAGTCCTCTGTGCTCATTTCGTCGATGCGCTCGACTGTTAGCGTCTGGCCCGACTCCTTGCTGATCAACTCAGAGGCTTCCGCTACGACCACACCAGACTCAGAGAGCAGCTCCAGCCGCGCGATATTGAAGTTCGCCTCGTGTTCATCGAAAAACGCGGTGCCTACCACGCGGTTGCCCGTGCGCACGAACACGCATTGCTTCGTCGCGCTGGACACCTCGTCTTCAGTCGAAACGCGCACGCTGTGGAACACGTCTGTGCTGAGCCCAGTCATGAGATCCAGCGCAAGGTTGCGTCCCTCTGTGGTGATCGAATTGTACACATGCCCGTTCTTGCCGGACAGAGTGTAAGCGAAGCTTCCACGCCAGCGAAACTTTATGCCAGTGTCCATTCAAAGCCTCCACGCCAACTCCACGCGCCATCGAAGTCCTGATATTTCTCTGCCACAGTTCGTTCGGCTGTCAGCTCAGACTCCATGCGGCGCATGCGCTTGAACAGGTCGAAGATCACATCACTGTCAGTATACGGAATCGCGTTCAATGAAACCGCAATCGATATGTCAGCCCCGGAAACACGCCTCGTCACGTTCACAACACGAGCCAGCGCATCGTGAGCAGGGTCATGCGTCACCAGCCGCACATACATGCCTGGGCGTAGCCCGAGCATCGTCGTTTCCAGCTCGATCGGCTTCACCGGGAAGGCGTGGTCTAACAAGAAGCGGTCGCCAATCTTTTCAGCTTCCTCGCGCGACGGTCTCTGGCTGCGCGTGATGGGCGCGCCGTGCCTGACGCCGTACACCTCGATGCTGGCTTGATCCATACGAGTGATCACGGTGTTGATCTCTGCGTCGTACTCCACGACGAGCCTGCCCTTCGGCGAAGTCGGGGAGCGGTTGAACCGAATGAACCGTTCAGACACGTTGTAAATGACATCGGCTTCGTCTGCTCCGTCAGCACCATCCTCGGCCACAGACTCAGGATCAATCGAAAGGCCATCCACATATATCGTCGGCGCGCTGTTGTCTGATCGCCGTGGCGGGTACTGTGTGAAGTATTGCTCCACCAGCGGGTAATCAAGATCCTGCGCGTCCTGGAAGCCCTCCTTCCTCACCACAGCCGGGACGAACGCGACGTTCGCGATTTCTGGCGCGTCGTCTCCGAAGTTTAACGAACCGCCGATTATGTTCACATCTTGATCTAAATCGTAAGGCCACACCGTCCCCTCATCGTCTGTGATTGGATAGAAGTACAAATAGCCGTCAAGGATCTCCCAACCCCAACCCGCGCGCAATGCCAGCTCCTCCATGAGATCGAACAAGGAGTCCAAGTTGGATGTTATCGGCCCAACTTCGGGCGAATCATACTTGATCACCTTGCTGGTGTCCACGCCCAAGTCTGAACCATATCGCTCCCACGCATCGATCGCTATTTCAGATGCTGTGCGCACGCCCTCCTTGGGCCATGAGTCGATGAACCGGCGATACGTGGCCTTGTGCGTTTCGGAGTAAATCTGTACGAGCTTTGCCTTGCCACCAGCGCCCACGTGCACCGTTTCCACTCCGACCACAACGCCTGTGGTGCGTTGCACAATGGGCTGTGGCAATGTGCTGGTGTCTGTTGTTTGAGACGTGTCGGAAGACTCACGCGTCGTGCTCGCGCGGAACGGGAAGTCCTCGGCGTCGCCGCTCATTTCATGCGCGATCTCTACGCTCGCTCCGATCTCGATCGCATCGTATGCAGTGGAGCTGTTGGCATCCTCCTCCACTATGAACGAGATGGAGGCCACGCGGTTGCGCTCGCTTTCGCTGATTTGGCAATCGGTGGTGAACAATGGCTCGCCCTCGACCGTGGCTGAGTGCGCGAACCCATTCAAGGTTCCATAAATGCCCAGCACCGGCAGCAGTCGTGTGCCCGAGCCGTTGGCTGTGGAATCTGAACTGATAGCAGCCCCGACGCCTGTTATGTCAATGGTAACCTCGCCAACGCCTGATGCAGTGGAATTCGAGCTGGCTGCCACACCCGCACCAGAGACAGATTCGGCCTGTGTTCCAGAACCAGATGTGGAAGAGTCGTCTGCTGTGGCTGCGCCTTGCCCGATGAATACAAGCTCGCCATCAGCCTGGGCCGCAGCGCCATCAGCCTGGGCAACCCCTAGTCCAGAGAATATAATGGCTCCTACGCCAGCTCCTACGCTCTCTCCAGCCGCCCCAGCTCCAGCACCAACGTGGTTCGCCACTGATCCAGCGCCTGAGCTGGAGCTTTCCGAGGCCATGGCTGTGCCTGACCCAGAGAATATAATGGCTCCTACGCCAGCTCCGCCAGCCTCTGCAGAGAGCGCGGTTCCAGCGCCCGAGAAAATCAGCTCCCCGGAACCGGACGCGGTGGAAGGCCCAGACACGGCCACACCAATGCCACCTTCCATCGCCCCAGCGCCGCTGGCCGAAGAATCCTGCGCCTGCGCGGACCCGGCTCCAGAGAAGATCAACAGCCCAGCCGCTACGACACTGACCCCAGCCGCGATTGCTGCACCAGCTCCAGAGAATGTCGAACCGCCAGAGCCAGACGTCGTTGATGTCCCAGCCTGCGCGGACCCGGCTCCAGAGAAGATCAGAGAACCGGCGCCCGATGCCGTGCTGTCTTGTGATTGCACAGCGCCAGAGCCAGACACAGGATTGGCGACGTCTCCAGCGCCAGACGCCACGGACGCACCAGACTGCACGTCGCCAGCGCCAGAGAAGATCAACTCGCCAGCGCCAGACGCTGTTGCATCGCCCGCTTGCGGACTGCCTGATCCATTTACGTCAGTGGACGATCCGATCGTGATCTGCGGCGTTGCGTCGTATGAATCTAGTGCTTGCGGCCCGTTCTGTACGACGAACGTGATTGTGTCGTTTTCTGAAACGTCCGCGTCGACGATCTCCAACACATACTCCAATTCGGTCGTGTTGGCCGCGATTTCTATGCTCGATGTTTCCCCAGTACACGACAACTCACCCGTCGTGAACGAGCCGGAAGAGATTTGCTGTGTGGTGGCTTCGCCACACGTAGCCTGCGATGTGGAAACCGCGCGCACGACGCTCGACGTTGTCGAAACAACAACGCTACCCCCGCCATTCAGGCTGTACCGCACGCCCCATGTGCCAGACGACGACGCACCGCCAGACTCGTCGATTGCAATGCGCAGCCGGAAGGTCGTCCCGCCTTCCAGCGTTACGTTCGTGTTGAGCGCATCGATCCACGTTGCTCCCGTCTCCGACCCATCGTCGTTGCGGAAGCGAAAGCCTGATTGTGTTAGGAACGGAGTGAGCATTTTATGGCGACTCTAGCTTCCTATTTGCACTCTTCACCGGAAACGCTGGGTCGTGCCGCGCAACAAACATCACGTTATCGAACTGGTCCTTGTGAATGTTCCGGCCTTGCAGCAATGCACAGATCGGCTCGCGTGCATACATCATGTCCAGCACGCCCTCACGCGAGTCGCCCCACCATTCCTTGTGGTCCTCGCGCCAGTAGTAAAAGGACCATCCGTGGAGAATCGTACGCCCTACGCTATGCTTAGCCCGGTCGACTTGTACGATCGCCTGCACGTTAAATGGTGGCGCATCATTCGGCACCCCTTGGTTCGCGCTGAAGGTCGAGCCGTCGCCGTAATAGATGCGCCAGTCCATTAGTTCGGCGCCGAGTAAGTGAACGAAGTGATCGACACCGTTGCGCCATTCGCAATCGACACAGAATTCAGCTCCAAGTCGCCGCCACCGCCAGTAGCAGTCACAGACCCGCTGAACACCTCGTTGCCATCACGATCGACGAACTCAAATTCTGCCGCCGTGCCCGATGCGCCAGCCGTTGCATCTGTGATCGCAGCAGCCGTAGAAGTACCGGAAGCCGCAGCACCGAACGCCGGATTGCTGCAATCCAGCTCGGCCAACAGCGTCACCTTACCGCTGTCGTAGATCCGCAGCTTACCCTCGGTCGCCGTCGTGCCGGAGTCGATCGCGTCGACCACAGCATCAGCGATCACATTGCGGATGTTGGTAGGATGAGTTATTGCCATCTTCTGTTACCTCACGTAGTTAACGAAACGCCGCGCCGCTCCAGCGTGCGCAGCAAGTCACGCGCATCGCGAATCTGCGAGTAGCGCATATCAATATAAACACTAGGCTTCCCGTCGCTCTTGTTGCCGCTTCCTTGCTCCCTCGCCAAGCCCAACCATCGCTGCAACTTGTCCAGCGGGATAAGTGCTTCGGGTCCGGCTTCTCCGAATACACCCGGAGTCGGTTTCGTCGCCAAGCCACCTTCATGGAACAGGCCGAAGGAGGCTTTGCTGAGCAAATCCTTGCCCTTGTCAACGACTTTGCTGCCAAAGCTCTTCGCTTTATCAACGATCTTGCTGCCTACATCCTTCACCTTGTTCCATGCGCTCTCCACAGCACCGATCATTTTGCCGACGATGTTCATGGCTGTGTTCAGCATGCTCTCCAAGGTGGAGATGATCTTGCCAGCCATGCTGGAGATTGTATTGATGGCACTGCTGGCGAAGCTATTCAGCCCGCTCAATACTGCGGAGAACAACGACGAGAACAAGTTCGCAACCGTGCTAACCAGCGAGGAGATCGTGTTGATGAAGCTGCTAGCGAAGTTGCCAATCGCGCTCAACGCGCTGCTTATCCAACTGCCCAACTGCCCCAGCACATTGGAGAAGAAACTGCCGAAGGCGCCGATCAGATTGGAGAACAAGCTGGAGAAGGTGCTCAACAAATTCCCTGCGAAACTTCCCACGTTGCTCAAGAACGAGCCGATCCATCCTGCCAGAGAACTCAACACCGAACCGAAGAACCCCGCGAATGCGCTGATCAACGACCCAAACAAATTGGCGAACGTGCTGAGCAAATTGCCCACGAAGCCCATCACAGAGCTGAGGAACGAGCCGATCCATCCGGTCAGCGAACTTAACGCAGACCCGAAGAAGTTGGCGAACCCGCTCAACAAGCTAGAGAATAAGTTCGCGAATGTGCTCAGTAGATTTCCAACAAAGCCCATCACAGAGCTGAGGAACGAACCAACGAAGCTCGCCAGTCCGCTGAGCACGCTGGTGAAGAAACTGAAGAACTGTTGGCCAACCTGTATCAATGGAGCTGTCGTAGCCGTGATCATGTTAGCGCCGAGCTGGAGGAATTGCTGCCCTATCTGCGCTACGAATCCTCCGACCTCACTCAACAATCCTCCGAGGAAGTTGGTAATCTCGCCCAACGCAGTTTTCAGCGCACTTACTATATCCGGCAAGTAGGTGCCGACGATCGTGCCCACAGCCGCGCCAATAGGCCCGCCCAATGCCAAGCCAATCGCAGCGCCCAGCGCGCCAGCAGCTTCTGAACCGCCCAACTGTCCTGCCACCAACGCGCCAATCACAGCGGCTACACCGAGCTTAGTGAATGAACCCATTCCTTGGCCCATCTTGTCGAAGATGCCTCCTGCGCCACCAACGCTATTGGCAAACGTGGTAAGAATCGGGTTGGCGTTTTCCTGCAATCCGAGGAACCGCGTGATGATGTCGCCCACCATCTGTTCGACCTTGTCCACTATGCTATTACGCATGCGGTCGAACACACCGTCGCCGTCGGTCTTGAACTTCTCGAACAGCCCAATGCCCTCAGTGACCATACCTCCGATGTCTGTTGTTACGCCGGAACTCATGTCTCCGATGTTGAGGATCACACCATCCTTCAGCACGCCGGTCTCTTCCAACAGATCGAACACGAACTGATCCCAGATGCTGGTGACCTCGTTCTTGATCTCTTCAACCTTGCTGGTGGTGTTGACTTGTATCTCACCGAAGATGCCGTTGNNATCTTCTCCATCTCGGCAATGACAGCTGTGCCGGTCTCCGTCATGGACTGTGTGACGTTAACCTTGAACTGCTCTAGGATCGGGATCGTCTCATCCACCATCCTCTGAAACTCAGCGACAATGCCATCGATCATGTCGGGTATGATCGAGTTGCCCTGCGATTCATCAGACGTTTCTTGGAAGATGCCCAGCACCTTGTCCTTCCAGCCGGACACAGTTTCGACGACGCTCGTCACCATGCCGCTGAACGAACTCTTGATTCCCTCAATCATGCTGTTCACGATCGTGCTACCGATCGTGCTCAGATCGTTGAACGCTCTGACCACGTCGTCCTTCAGGTCTGTGGCGTATTGCACTGCGTCGTCCTTCAGGTCGCTGAAGAACTCCAACGCATCGTTTTTCAGATCCTCGACGTAACCAATAGGATCTTCGGTGAGCTTCTTGAACTCGTCAATAATGCCCTGCACCAGATCGACGAATATTTGTACGCCTTCGTCGAGCAGCTGATTCAACTCGTCCAAAGCATTATTGACGAAGTCTTGGATGGCCTGCGCTGTTTCTGTGTCCAACACGCCCCATTCAGCCAAGGCGTTTGTGACAAGGGTGGAAAGCTCCTTCACTATGTTGGTGCCGAGTGTGGCGAATTCCTCAACAACGTTGCCAGCGAACTCGACTACTTCATTGACTATGTCGGCGCCTAGATCTGTGAATTCGGAAACTGCATCCAAAGCCCAGCTGCCAATCTCGTTGAGCACATCCGTTCCGAGCTGAACAAATGCATCAATCGCATTGGACGACATGTCGCCCAGCGCGGCTTGCGTTTCGGTGTCTAGGTTGAACCACTCATCAACTGCATCGGTGACGAGATCGCCCAGCGCACTGACAACGTCAGACGCCAAAGTCGAGATGGACGAGAGAACGTTAGCGGCGAGTTCGGTAAGGTAGGTGATGGGCGCATCGCGGAATTCTTCCCACTCCAACGCGGCATCCGCAACGAATTGCTGTAGTCCTGCAATCCACTCTTGCACGGCATCGGTGATGCCAGCCATAACATTCTGCGCCCACTGCGCGAGCGCTTGCTGCGTGTCGGTGTCCAGAATCTCGAACTCGTCCAGCACGTCGGACACCCACTGCCCGAGGTCCGTTAGCGTATCAGTCGCCATCGTCCCGAAGTGCTCCACGGCATTCGCTACGAGGTCTGACAAGCTCCCATCTGACTCGTTATACAGATCCGTGAACACCGCAATGGTATCTGTCACCCAATTGCTGAGTGCAGCGACCGACTCTGTCGCCATTTCAATCATGCGATCAGCGACCAACGATACAAACTCGCCCAACTCGCCGTCTGCTTGATTGTAGAGATCCACGAACCCATCGATCACGGCACTGACGAACTCGACGATCTTTTCGTTGCCAGTGTTGATCCACTCGGCCATCGCGTCGCCGATGCCTAAACCTACGTCCGTTAGCGCGCTGATTACGTCGGTCTGGAAGTCGACAAACGATTGAATCGCATCTTGAAGCCACCCGATTATGTCGACGCCAAACACATCTTGAACTGTCTGACGGATCTCTTCGATTTTCTGGCTGGCTGCGTCGATCGCGTTGCCGACAGCATTCTCTATCTCGCCCCAATAACGCTGAGCAAACGCGCGCACTTCATCCCAATTCTGGTAAAGCGCAATGCCTGCCGCGACGGCAGCGCCGAGCGCAGCGATAGTTAGCCCCACAGGACCTGACACAGCCACCAACGCAGATAGCGCTGATCCGATCTTCGGGATTACTGTGATGAACGTGCCGAATGCTGTGGTGAGACGCCCAAGGATGGATAGCGCAGGACCAATGCCAGCAACGAATCCACCAAACGCTACTATCGTCGTTTGCATCGCCGGGGACAGATCGTTGAACCACCCGATTGCCTCACTGATTGCTCCTGCAACGCTCCCGACAGCAGGCACGACATGATTCACAATTACGGGGATCAACTGATTGAACACGGGGATCAGCTCAACGCCAATCATGGCGACCAAGCCGCTTCCTGCGATCTTCAGATCATCAATACCATCTTGGAACTGCCCCGCTGCGTCGATCTGTTCCTTGGACATAACAATGCCCAGCTCGCGGAACCGATCGCGTAGTGCGTCGACCTCGTCGCCTGCTTCGTGCAAGGCTGTACCGACATAGTCGCCCATGCGCGTGCCGAGCAGCTCGCCCGCGCGCGCGGAGGCTTCTGATGCAGTCGCAGAATCCTGCATCGCCTGATTCAGACGATTGAACGCTTCCTCTGTCGTAATGCTGCCGGACTGGATCTCTTCCAGTGAGAATCCGATGTCCAGCAGCGCATCCGTATACTTCTGATTGCCATCAGCGGCCTGACCGATGCGACGATTGAGCCGACGAAGCGCGCGATCGACTTCCTGCCCTGACAACACTGACACGCGCTCTAACGCGTAGTGCAATTCCTGATAAGACTCGACGCCCAGTCCTGTGACCGTCGCCATGTCGGAGATTTGATTAGCAGTATCCGCTGCGCTATTCGTGATCGCAGCAAGCCCCGCGCCGACTGCGACCATCGGGCCTGTAGCCCACAGGCTCATCTTGTCGCCAACAGACGTGACGTGCCCGCCAAAGTTCTGTATGTTCTTCCCTACAGACTCAAAGGAGCGGCCAGCACCTTCAGCGGAAGACACAGCACCCCTGAGCCCAGACTCAACGGTGTCCATCCCTTCTAGGGCGATGGTGCCTACAANNTGCTGCGCCTCTTTGCCTTGTCGGCTTCAACGATCTTTGCTGCCCGCTCCAGAGCGTTCTTCCTTGCGATGTCAGCCTCCACCTTGGACATCTTTCTCATGCCGCTGGAACCCTTCTCCATCACACCGATGGATTCCAAAAACTTACCGAAGCCCTGTCCAGGCTTGCCCGCTCCCAGCAGCCAAGCGGTGAATGCCGCTTCCGCCATGCGCTCTCGGGTTTCCTCTTCCCTCTCTTTCAATGAGCGTTCCAGCGCCCCGACGAATCGGGGCACCGGGAGTGCGCACACTACTTCGTCTGTCCACCCGAATCGGGCTTGTAGGACTTCAGCGCGGACCCAGAAATCAGGGACCGCAGCCTGCTGAAAAAATCCTTGGCACCCGGATCCTTGGTGATGGCGTCGATGACCTCGGTGACGGCAGACAGTTCCTGCTCGTTGAACTCTTCGACGGTCATGTTGGCCATGCTTGCGAGCCACGCCCACGTCTCTTCGCGCGAGTGTTGCAGCAACACCTGCATGACGTGGAACCCAACGGCCGAACCATCCTGCTTCTCCTCGTCACCTTCTTCCTTCTTGAAGAGCGAAAAGTCGATGTGAGCCATCGTCTGTGCGACGATGCCAGACACATGCATGATGTCTCCGGCCTTGAGCCCGCGAACGTTAATGGACATTACACTTCCTCCTGTTGTTTCGAGATGCTGATGATTCAGCTGGCGTCGACTACAGCCACGGTGACGTCGGTCACAGCATCATAACTGATTTGAACCATGTCATTTTCATCATTGAACCGAGCACGAGGCAGCGGTCCGATGACGGCCTTGTTGCCAGCCGAGATCGTCTCCTCCAGATCATGGTCGAAGCCGAACGAACACAGCTTCACGGAATCGACCGTAACCGTGACAGACCCTGCGCTCGCATTGTCGACCAACAGGTAATTGGTGCCTGTGGAATTGTCGAACTCATCTCCGGCAACGTCCGCTGCATCATAGACGGGAGCGTCTCCCACGTCGCTGAACTTTTGCTTGGTCAAGGTAGCCATAGCTCTTTCCTCATCATCAGTGGTGGAATTCCGTTACGCGATGATCGGCGCACGAATCTCCCAAGGCGAAGACTGCAGCGTGTCCACGTCGAAGTGAGCGGTGAACTGCAACTCAATCGCGGCTTCCTCCTGGTCCGTGGTGCTCAACTCGAAGTTACCATCGGCCAGCGCGTTGTAGATGATGCAGATCAGCGGCTCGTCCGACCCTGCCACCTGGCCAACCAACGCGAGGTTGGTGAAGTAGGCGTCATTGGGCACGACGATGGAGCGCGTGATGCTTTTGTGCGTCGGGCTGATGGCCGGATAATCCTCGGCGGCAGCACCCGGCAGCGCGATCAGGAGATTCTCCGTGGTCAGCTCCATCAGGTTGCAGGTCAGCCGAGCGTGCTCTGCGATGACGCGGCGCGCACCCTTCAGCGGACCGCGCAGACCGTCGATCGGAATCTCACGAATGTCCTGTTCGACCACGAAGGAATTGCCGTCACGCGTGGCGCCGAGCAGACGCTCGTCCACCTCGCCATAGTTGATGTACACGGCACCCGCATCCAGCAGCAGGTGCTTCACCGTATTGGAAGTCACACCGGTACGGATAGTCATAGCTTAACCCTCAATAAACGATTGCCGCCAGAAGCGGATGTTGAACTCAACCCGCCACCGGAGGATGTCCGGATCAGGGTCCTGAACCTCAGCGTCCATGCCGAGAAAGAGACGGAAGCTCGGCCCACTTTCATCTGTGGAAAAGAGCTGCCTGTCCAATAGTTGGATGACGCGGTCCTTCATCTGTTCGAGCTTGACGTAGCTGTTGCCATTGTCCCAGCAATCAATCTCGAAAAAGCCTGTGCGCAGATAAGCCGAAGCAATGCCCTCGCCGTAAAATGCCTTCACAGTGATGTATGGACGATCATGCTCCGGTGCCCAGGTCTCATAGATCGCCGGACCACCCCATGGAGCAGACGTCAACAAGGACACCAACGTGGCGTCGCTGTTCAGCACGTCGAGGACCTTCTCCTTCACGTTCATTCGATGCGCCTCGTCAGGTCCTTGACCACATCAGCCTTGACAGCTTCCAACGCGGGCCGCATGAACGGTCGCGGTGCAACGCGACTGGTGCCCAGCTCCAGGTCCACAGCATAGTCCACTCGCGGTCCTACGTACGCCTTCATGTCTTGGACCTGCACGTGAATGGAGTCGCGCAAGGCGCCTGTGCGCGTCGCTGGCGGCTCGCCAGGAGCTGAAGCCTGATACGAACCTCGGCCACCGGGCAAAGGATAAATGCGCCCAGAGCGGCTGCCAGACAATGTCTTGAGCAATGATGTGCGCACACGCTCTGCAGCAGCGAACAGATTCTTCTCCGTCCCGCCTCTGATCTGAGCGATCACGCCTTCCACGTTGCTGGTGACCTTGATGGCCATTCACTCACCATTCCAGCTCATCAACCAGTACTGTTGATAAGCGCCTTGATGTGGGCGGTCGATGCCGATGATCTTGTACTCCTCGTCTTCCACGATGACCTTGTCTCTATATTTAAGCTTGGGCACGGACAGATGGCAACGCAACTTTGCACGCACCCTCTCGTCCTTCACGCGCGCGATTATGTTGCTGGTGGGGCTGACCTCCAAGAACTCAGCCCAGAACGGATCAATGTTGGTGTACTGTTCTGTCCACCCGCCACGCCCATCGGAAACTTTCTCGACGGACTGGGCCGTGACCATCACATTCATTCCACCTACGCCAGCAACCATGTCACACCAACCTGTTCAGCCGCATGGTCTTGTAAATCTCCAGCGCGCCGGAAGCCTTGAGGTTGTCGTGCCCCTGGCTCCACACATCGCCACGCGAAGTGTAAAGGTGCGCGATGTGTCGCAGCATTGCTTCCTGCGCCATCTTCGGTGCATCGCTGGGCTCGGTGCCATGACCAGCTACGAACTCAATGGCCATCGCGCCAGCACTGCGATAGATAATCTCGGGCCAACGCTCTTCGTCATTGAGCACGACCTCTCCGGGAACCGAACCGTTCAATCGGTAGATCGTCGCGTCCACCTCTGTCTCGTTGTTGTCCTTGTCGTAAACCTTGATCGAGTTGATGGCAGTCACCGGGTAGCGTGCCAGCTCGATAGCTGCGGGCCGCTCCATATATGGAATGTGGTCCATCACCCCATCCCACCAAGGCATGCGAGCCTGAGGCACGACATCAACCCACTGACGAAACGTGGTGCTGAGGAATGTGTGGCCGCTGATGCGCTCGCCGTACTCCCACGCCTCGTCGATATAACGGTCCAACAACGTGTCCTCGTGATCGTGAGTAATCTTCAGGTGTTCCTTCACCAACGTCACGGTCAGAGGCTTGTTGGTTGGGTTGTCGACAACTTCTGGCTTCATGTCACGACCTCAAAGTAAAAAGATGGCCGTCCATGGCCGTTCATTCCTTACGAGCGAACCGGAGGCTCGACGTGCAGATGGCCTAGGTCAGCCACCGCGCCATAAGCCGCACCCGTCGTGCCCGTCGCCGCAACGGCCAACCGGACGTAGGGAGCCTGTCCACGATAAGCCACACGCACTGCGCTGTTCGCGTACGTGCCATCGGTGACAGCAGGCAGATCCCCGAGAACGTCGTCCGCATCCGCCGGAGCGTAGGTCACGTCGTCGTTGCTGACCTCGATGGTGAACGTGTGGTTGCCGTCGGTATAGGCGCCGAAAGCGATGAGGAACGAGATGCTATCGGCATCCAAGGTAGGAATGCCGACGCCATCCACGTCGGCGTTATACACCGCCGGAGCCAGAGCCAGCGCCTCGCCCATGCGAGAGTAGTGTTCACGATTAGCAGTCATTGGTTGATCCTCCTGTTTGTCCGCTGACCGCTATTAGGCCGCGAACTTGATCAGATGCAACGCATCGAAGTTGACCACGTCGCCACCGGTGCGCAGCCGGGTGTTGAACTTCACGAGCGGATAGTTCGTGTAGGGGTCGCGCAGCACGCTGATGCCCGCCCGATCCACGATTTGATACGCTTCACCGAAGTTGCCGAACGCAATGGCCAACCCGTTGTCGCTGATGTTCGGCATGTCCTCGAAGTTGAGGATGGGAGCGCCGAGCAGCGACTGAGCGCCGAGCTGGGTGAAGTTGGGCTGCCACATGTAGTTGCCGTTGCCGTCCTTCAGCAAGCGGACTTCGGCATTCGTGGCACGGTTCATGGCCCACACTGCTCCGGCCCGATACTCCGGCTTCAGGTCGTAAGCCACACGCACCAAGATGTCGCCCGGATCGCTGGCAGCGAAGCCGCCATTGACACCGGTCTTGGTCTGCTTGATGCGCTGGAAGTTGGCGCTGGTGGGCGTGCCCGCCGGATAGGTCAGGAAGCCGCGCGGCTTGCCGTTGCCGTCGCCCAACACGAACGCAGCATTCATCTTGCGAGCCGCTTTGCGCTGAGTCTTGCCGGCCAACCAGTTCTCGACGTTCACGGCCGAGTCGTCCAGGAGCTTCTGCGTCGCATAGTGACGGAAGCGCAGCTCGTGGACGGGGATGCGCCACTTGCCGATGCCCGGATGATTCGACTCCACGGACGAGGTGCGCTCGCCCTCCCATTCGCCGTCGGTTTCCTGCAGGTCGTAGGTGCCTTCGAGCGCATCGGTGCCGATGGTCTGCTGGGCCGCAACCTGCCGGATGGGAGAGGTTTCATACAGGAACTCCACGACGCGCCCGGTGGTGTCGGGGTCCACCCAGTAACCGCCCTGCGGATCGTTGTCGACGCTCATCATCTTGAGCTCCGGACGTTCCTCGCCCTTGCGCAGATAGGCGTTCATCGACTTGAAGTAACCGTCGGCCTCGTCGGTGGAAACCTCACGACCAGCGAGCTGACTCAGCTGCTGAGCCTTCTTGGCCAACGCCTCGTCGGTGGGGCTGCCACCGGTGAGAGGAGCGCGCTTCATCGCGGCCTGGATGTTCTTCACCTGATCCAAAACGGAGTCAATGTGCTCGTTGGCCTTGGCCATCTTCTCCTGCAGATCGGCCACGACTGTGCCCTTCTCCTCCATCTGCTTCAGGCGTTCCTCGTTCATCTTGTGGTGCTCATGCACCGCGCGCTGGACTTCCTCCAGCTTCTGCTTCAGTTCGGTCTGTAAGTCACCCATTGTCCTGCCCTCTCAGTTCTTTGAGAATGTCGTCCAACGATTCAATCATCGAGCTTGCCTCTTCCTCGTCGAAGACTTCAGCGTCTTGCGTGTAGTCGTCGTCCTCGCCAGCGTCTTGCTTGGCTCTCGTTAAGAGGTCTCGATACCCTTTGCTCAATACATTGCGAGCCTGCGAGCGGGTCAGCCCAGCGTCATGCGTGAGCCACCGTTCGAAGTCTCGCTCGCTAGGCAGCACGCCGCTCTTCACCAGAGAGACGCGCGCCAACCTGTTGGCCGGAAACGTCACGATGGACGTCTCCATCAGCTCGACTTGCTTCAGAGTGCGTAGCCCTGTGCGGTCGACCTTTGCGCCATTTTCCGCCACCACGTAGCCGATGGAGAGGCCGTTGATGGCGCGCTCCTTCAGCAATCGATAAGCCTGACGAGCCTTGGGGATGTCTTCGACGAAGAGCTTGCCATGGCCGAGCAGACCATAATCGTCTTCGATGAACTCCATCCACTTGCCGATTGGTTCGTCCATCCAATGCTGCCACAACAACGCGGGCATCGTCCCTGCCTTCTTGTGGGCGCGGAGCGAACGCTTGAATGCGCCCTTAGCCACGATGTCGCGCTGCTCGTCCTCAACGTCGAACACCGAGGCGTAACCCTGGAAGGTAAAGTCGTCGTTGACCTCCTTGACCTCCAATGCAAATTCTTTACGTTCGATGTCCATAGCTCAATTCCTCATGACAGAACATAGCCAGATGCGCAGCGGCAGTTGATCACGTTGTAGGAGGAACCATTCGGGTCTCCTGGGTACATCAGCTCCTCGCCATCAACGTCGAATGGCTCGTTGTAGGGCACCGTCTGCCCGTCGGCTTCAGCATGATGCTCACGGGTGCGATCGTCACCGACCGCGATCCATTCCTTTTCCATGTCCTCGATGCCCGCTGTCTCAACAGCCAGCTGCTCCGCAGCACTGGAAGCCGCATGCGTCTCCGTGCGTGAGATGATGGTTGCGCGCACTGGTGCGATGCCTTTCACTTCACGAGCAATGTCGTCCGCTATCTCCAAGCGTTCCAACCCTTGTTCCACGCCATCAGAGATGATGCCTGCANNCGTTCAAACGCCTGATCCACAGCCGCCTTGGACGTGCGAATCTCCCGCAACATGTCTCCTCCGAATGAGCGCATCGTCGTGTGCCAAGCCGCACGCATCAACGCCCTGACTCGGTCCTCGTGGCCAGCGAGAGCAGATTGATACTCTCGCCCTGCGCGGATCTCTGAACTGACCTCCAGCCCCACACGCACGAACTCAGAGGCCATGCGGCTACGCAAGGCTGCAGCCAGTCCCAGCTGTCGGCGCAGCCGGAGCGCCACCAACCGTTCCTTTTCCGCTCTGTTGGCTCGTGTCAACAGCATGTCATGCTTCCATCGACGATCAGAATGGT
>JABAOG010000714.1_pt1 | contig 27980 bp, 19 predicted proteins | sample 7062131 | NCBI WGS metagenome assembly JABAOG01 (sample SAMN14538629, study PRJNA623070) | marine sediment metagenome | biome: marine biome [ENVO:00000428]; feature: marine pelagic biome [ENVO:01000023]; material: deep marine sediment [ENVO:00002113] | place: India: Arabian Sea | collected... | reverse complement strand
CTCGCACTCGGCGCCGTTGATCAGCAGCAGCTCGATGGGCGTGTCCTCGGGGGGGTTCAGCTTCACGTGCGTCGGGAACGCCGCGCCGCCCAGCCCCACCACGCCCGCGTCCTGCACCGCCTGTCGGACCTCGGCGGGCGTCAGCCCGTCCCACTCGGGCACGATCCGGGGCCGCGGGATCTGGGGGCTGAACTTGTCGACCTCCAGCCGGACGGCCGTGTCCATGCTCCCGTCCGGGTGCGGCCACCAGCCGATCTCCCGGATCCGCCCCGCGGCCGGGGAGTGGATCGGCACCGAGACGTAGCCGTCGGCCACCCCCAGGACGTCCCCCCGCTCCACCCGGTCGCCCACCTCGACGATCAGCCGGGCCGGCTTGCCCGCGTTCTGGCGCAGCGGCAGGACGATCTCCTCCGGGAACGGCATCCGCCGGATCGGCACCGCCTCCGTCAGCGCCTTCGAGTCCGGCGGGTGCACCCCGTGCCGGAAGCTGGGGCCGAACAGGAGCTCGCTCAGGCTCTGCCGGATCCCCTTGGTCCGTCCGCCGTTCGTGTTTGGCTTCACCACCGTTTCACCGCCCGCTCACGCTGTGCTTCCCGACCCGCCGGCGAGCGAATCGCCCCGCCGGCCCGCCCCCACCTCACCGGTCCTCCGGGCCCTCCTAGTTGAACGGCTCCGCCCGCTTCACCCACTTGTCCAGGTCCTTCTCGTTCTTGTTGAGCGGGGTGCCCGGGTGGATGATCCCGGCGGGGCAGCGCTCGGCGGCCATCACGATCTCCTTGAACGTGCCGGCGCTGGCGTCCGCGATGTACGCCTGCTTGTTCTCGTCGTACGCGAACATCCGGTTGTTCAGGTTCGTGCACTCGTTGCACGTGGTGCAGCGGGCCGTCTCGATGTACGGCTCCATGGCCAGCCCGTCGTCTTCCTCCTCCTCGGGCTCCGCCGCGGCCGCCTCGACCACGGACTCCGGCTTCTCCATGGTGGCGACGCCACCCTCTTCCTTCTGCGCGGCTCCGCCGCCGGCCTGACCGGCGCCATTGCCTCCGCTCGGGCCGATCCGCAGACCGCCCACGTCCGCACCGATGGGCTCGAGCCCGGGCGTGGACTCCGCCGTCTTCAGCAGGTCCGCCACGGTGCGGTTGCCGCCACCCTGCTTGACCAGCCCCTCCGCCAGCCGCCGGGCGATGATCTGCGGGTACGTCGCCCTGAGCTCCTCCAGCTTCGCCTCGAACTCCTGCCGGGCCGTGGCGAGCTTCGCCTCGAACTCGGCCTGCACCTCGGAGCCGATCTCGTCCCGGACCCAGTCCGGCACCTCGAGACCCGCCATCTCCTTCAGCTGGTGCCAGTAGAGGAGTCGTTCCTCGGCCAGCTCCACGATCTCCAGGGAGACCCGGGTCCGTCGGAGCGAGCCGTCATCGCCCCGGGAGTGGATGAACGGGCTCTTGCCCTCCCGTTCCTCCCGGTCCAACGCGACGAACTCGTGGAAGACCACCATGTCCTCGTCCCACTCGTCCTCCGGAACCACCTTGAAGTGCTTCTTGAACCGCGTTTCCGTGGCCGCCCAGTCGGCGATGGTCAGGGGCAGCTCCATGGTCTGCTCGGCGCCCTCGGCATCGACATAGCTCAGCTCGTAGAGCGGCCAGACCTCCTGCATGTCCGGGTTCCCGTCCAGGCTCAGGCACTCGGCGATGGAGTCGCCGGCGTCCGGGTCGTAGGTCAGGAACGGGAAGGCCCGGCTCTCCAGCGCCAGCTTCGCGCTCTCCGGCGCCCACTCGTCCGGCAGCCCGTGCTCCACGGGGCAGGGCGTGTAGACGTTGATCACGCTGGGCCGCCGCACCTGGAGCCCCTTGATCAGCCCGCCGATCAGGTGGCTGGCCGACGCCTGCGACGTCTGGTGGACGAAGGCCCCGCGGTGCGCCATGGCGATGTAGCCGAGCTCCTTGCGGACCTCCGTCTTGCCGTGCACGGCCTTGCCGTACGGCGACATGTCCGCCGACTGGCCGGTGTACGTCCCCGTGCTCGCCTGCCCGCCGGTGTTGGAGTAGACCTGCGTGTCCAGCACCACGACGCGGATCGGCTTCCCGCTGGCCAGCAGGCGCGAGAGGTTCTGGAACCCGATGTCCAGCATGGCGCCGTCGCCGCCGATCGACAGGATCGGCGGCACCAGGTTGAACTCCTCGTCGGTGAACTGCTGCCAGTCGAAGTCGGCGAAGAACGCCTCGTCCCGCTCCGGGTCGTAGCTCCCGTCCAGGAGCTTCTCGGCGCGGCGGACGGTGACGAAGTTGTCGCCCATCTTCCGCATGTGCCCCTCGAAGATGCCGATGGCGATCGACGGCGCGTCCTGGAACAGGTGGTTGACCCACGGGAACGGGTACGGGTTGAACGGATACGTGCTGCCCCAGACGGAGGAGCAGCCGGTGGAGTTGGTGATCCCCACCGCGGCCCGGCCCCGGCCGCTGGGGCCCTCCTCGTAGCGCCACTTCAGGTCCTTCAGCGCCTTGATCGACCGCGCGTAGCGCTCCAGCTCCGCGCGCTTCTCGTCGCTCATGGGCACGTCGACACGGCCGCCCTCGGCTACGGCGACCAGGTCGAGGTCCGCGTCCGCCGAGAGCAGGTCCCGGGCCTTCGCATCCAGCCCCTCGATCAGCTCGTCGATCCGGCCGACGAACTTCGCCACGCGGCCCTGCATGAGCGCCTCGATCGTCGACGTGATCAGGTGCACGGCCGTCTTCTCGCCGCAGCCCATGCACGCCCCGTCGCCGCCGACCATGCTCCGGTACGTGTCCTTCTTCAGGAGCAGGCTCGGCAGCACGCCGATCCCCTCCTCCAGGTCCCGGATGTTGATGTAGCGGTCGTCGGTGTCCGGCAGCTCCTTCCAGAACGCCCAGTTCTTCCGGAGCGTCTCCACCGTCTCCTCGTCCTGCTTGACCGTGATCAGCGCGTCCTCGGGGCAGACGTCCACGCAGATGTTGCAGCCCTTGCACGCCTCGGGGTTGATCGTGATGGAGAGCAGCCCGCCGCTGCCCTTCTCCTTGCCCTCGGGGACGTCCCAGAACGGCTGCGTCTTCGCCAGCGGGAACTCCGCCAGGACCGGGTAGACCGCGGCGAAATCGTCGTCCAGCTCCTTCCGCTTCTCCGGGTCCCACTTCAGCTTCGGCACCAGGTTCCGGTACGCCGCCTGGAGCGTGTCGCCGAAGTTGTCGAACGGCACCCCGTCCACGACCTTCCGCGTCTCCTTGGCCAGGTGCTTCGACACCTGCTTCAACCGGTCCAGCGACCGCCCGTTCTGGGCGCTCAGGATCGCCGTCTCCAGCAGGTCCTCCACGCTGTTGACCAGCCCGGGGATCGCCGCGTCCGGACACTGGGTCCAGCACTGGGCGCACCCCGTGCACTTGCTGGCCACGAACTCCGGGACCTCGAAGCGGATGTCGGTCATGTCCCGGATCACGCTCGTGGCCGCCGGGATGGCGCTGATGGCCGCGTACGGATCCGCCACCGGCTCCTCGCCCGCGCCGTAGATGGAGCAGACCTGCTCGAAGAAGCGGCCGGGGTTTCCGATGCCCACCTCCGCCGCGGGCACGTCCAGCATGTCCGGCACCTGCGCCACCGGCAGCGCCACGTCCTTCGCCTCCCCCGCCGCCGGCTTCACCTCGCGGATCTCGTCGTAGCCCCGGCGGATGACCCGGACGTTGTCCTCCACGACCCGCTCGCCCAGCTTGCCGAACTTCCGCTCCATCTGCTCGCGGATCCCCGCGAAGAGGCTCTCCTCGTCCAGCCCCTCCCGCTCGGCCAGCGGCGAGGCCCGGAAGAAGGCGCCCATGAACGCCGCGCCCTGCATCCGGTAGCGGAGCTCCGGCTTCGAGGCCTCCTCGTTGGCGATCTGGAAGCCGTCCAGGCCGTAGACCTTGATGCCCTTCGCCCGGATGTAGCGCTTGGCGTCCTCCGGGAAGTTCTCCCAGAGCTCTTCCGGCTCGAGATCGCTCTGGATCACGAACACGCCGCCCTCCCGGAGCCCCGCCAGCGGGTTGGAGTGGCGGAACACGTTCGCGTCCGGGCTCAGCACCACGTCCACGTGCTTCAGCTCGGCGTTGATCTTGATCGGGTCGCGGCTGAGCGTGGCGTAGAACGTCGTCGGCTGGCCCTTCTTCTCCGAGCCGTACTTCGGGTTCGCCTTCACGTGCAGCCCGGCCAGCTCGAACGCCGTCATCGACAGGTTCTTCCCCATCGTGATGGCGCCCCAGCCACCCACCGAGTGGATCCGGACCGCCGTCGAGCCTTCGGGCAGCAGGTTCAGGTCGCCGGCCGGCGCGAGCGCCAGGTCCGGCAGCTTCGGGTACGCCTCCAGCAGCTGCTCCTGCCAGATCTCCAGCTTCGGCAGCTTCGTCCCCTTGCGGACGAAGTCGATCCCCAGGTAGAACTGCCGGCGGCGCTTGCCGCCCTCCACCATGTTCTCCACCGCGGACACCAGGTCTCCCGCCTGGAGGTCCCGGCTGCCGAAGCCGAACCCGCCGCTGAAGAAGTCCGGGACCTCATCCGGCACGAGCGAGGGCACGCCCTCGTGGGGCAGCTCCGCGTCCGCCGACCGGCCGTTGCCGCGCGCGAACCGGCCGTTCTCCACGGCCTTCGCCATGGCGGACCGGATCTCCCGCAGCATCGGCGCGTCCACGGCCAGCGGCTGGTCGACCCGCTCCAGCACCGTCACCGCCTTCTTCCCGGCCAGCGCCCGGGCGACCAGGTCCGTCGGGAACGGCCGGAACATGACCATGTCCAGCACGCCGACCTTGAGCCCCCGCTCCTCCCGGAGGTAGTCGGCCACCGCCTCGGCGTTCCAGACCACCGAGCCCTGGCCCACCAGCACGTACTCGGCGTCCTCGAGCCGGTAGCCCATCACGCGCGCGTATTCCCGACCGGTGAGCTCGGCGTACTCCGCCATCGCCTGGTCGGTCAGCTCCTGCACGTGGTCGAAGTAGAACGGCCGCTGCGCCGCGACGCCCTGGGCGTAGCTGTCCTGGTTCTGCACGGTGCCGAGCATGGCCGGGTAGTCGACGTCGAACAGCTCGGGGATCCGGCGACGCGTCTCGCCGAAGACCAGACGCTGGGCCGGAGTCGGGCTCTCGATGATGTCCGACGGATCGCCGAGGTACTCCTTCACCAGCTCCCGCTCCGGCATCCGCATGGTCTCGATCACGTGGCTCGTCAGGAACCCGTCCTGCGCCACGATCCCCGGGTTCAGCGACAGCTCGGCGATCCGGTGCGCGATCAGGTTCAGGTCCGCCGCCGCCTGCACGTCCTTGGCGAAGAGCTGGAAGAACCCGGTGTCGTCGACGGCGTGGTAGTCGTCGTGGCCGGCGTGCACGTTGAGCGCGTGCTTGGTCATCGCCCGGGCGGCGATGTTCAGCACGTAGGTCAGCCGCTTGCCGACGGCGGCGTACAGCGACTCGTGCATGTAGGCGATGCCCTGGCCGCTGGAGAAGTTGGTGGCCCGCAGGCCCACCATGCTCATGCCGGCCGTGACGCCGGCCGCGGCGTGCTCGCCCTCGGGCTCGAAGAACAGGAGCCTGCGTCCGTTGACGTTCTTCGCCCCCTGGGCCACGGCCATGGCCCACCCCTCGCCCATCTGGGTCGACGGCGTGATGGGGTAGGCGCCGGCGGCCTCGCTGCCCGCCGTCTCCATGGTGACGATGGCGGTGGTGCCGTCGGTGGCCTCGGGCTGCCCCGGATAGCGGACGTCCGCCTCGGGCGCTTCCTTCTTCGTGAACGGGATCTTCATCAGACACTCCCTGCGACAACGGGTTCGCGGAACTGCGAGCCCTCGACCCAAACGATCGCCCCGGTCGGACAGCGGGCGATGGCGTCCTTGTTCTCGAGTTCGGACTTCGAATAATCGACGACGGCGAGACCATCCTTCATCTCGATCAGGCCGTCCGGCGCATCCACGGCGCAGCGGCCGCACGCGTTGCAGGCGACGGCGCACACCTCGGTGGCCGCGTCGCCTTCCAGCAGGCTCTTGCACTGGACGATCAGGTGGTCGTCGAGGGGCAGCAGCTCGAACAGCCCCAGCGGGCACGCCTCCACGCAGTCGCCGCACGCCGTGCACAGCTCGGGGTCCACCACCGGGAGCCCGACGTCGTTCATGACGATGGCGTCGAAGTCGCACGACACGGCGCAGTCGGCCAGCCCCACGCACCCCCAGGTGCAGCCCTTGCCGCCGCCGCCCACCGCGACCGCGGCGGCGCAGCTCTCGACGCCGTAGTAGTCGGCCCGCTGCACGGCCACGTCGCTGCCGCCGGCGCACATCAGCCGGGCCACCACTCGATCGGCCTCGCCGGCCGATACGCCGAGGTACGCGGCCACGTCCTCGCGCTCCCCCTCGCTCATGACGGTGCAGGTCGCCGGTGGGGTCTGACCGGCGATCACGGCCTCGGCGAACGTCCGGCACCCGGCGTAGCCGCAGGCACCGCAGTTCGCCCCGGGAAGGAGGTCCTCGACCTCACCGATCCGCGGGTCCTCCCACACCTTCATCTTCTTGTTCGCCAGCGCGATGAGGGTGCCGAAGGTCAGCCCCACGCCGCCCAGGATGGCGGCGGACCCGAGGACCGGTGCGATGCCGATCATGGCCTCAGGCCTCTCCCGGCCCCGGGATGGTCGCCTGCCGCAGCAGCCAAGCCGCGAGCTTGTCCGCCGGATCGGCGGGCGCCTCCGCGCCGCCGCCCGCGGCGGTCACCACGCGGCCGGCCACGGCTCCGTCGAGCAGGTCCAGAAGCCGCAGGTCCATCTCCTGGCGGGTGGCGCTGAGCAGCCCGATCGCCCGCGGCCCGCTCTCCGGACGGCTCGCGAGGTCCAGCTCCCCCCCGCCGTCCGTGGGCCGGAAGGTGAACTCCGCCGCCCCCGCGGGCAGCACCGCCACCACCGCCGGGCCCCGGATGTCCCGGAGCGCGTCGAGCACGGCGCCATCGGTGCCCTGGGCCACGTACGTGCCCGGCGCCACCAGCCGGGCCAGCGCGGCCGGCGGCGCCGGCTTGCGGACCAGCAGCACGATGACCTGGTTGCCTTCCAGGTAGTCGGCCAGCCCGGCCGGCCGCAGGTCGCCGCCCTCCACGTCCACGATGAGCGGCGGAGCGACGGTCCGCTCCGCCCGGTTCCAGCGCGTGGGAGGGAACCCGTCGGCATACTCCTCGGGCTGGCCGCCGGACCGGGCCCGCTCCACGGCGCGGCCGGCGCCGAACGCCCGGCCGCTGGCGGCCAGGGCGTCGCGCACGGTGTCGCGGAGGTCGCCCCCGGAACGGACCTTGGCGTGGTAGAGGTCATCGCCGGCCTCGACGAGCCCGGTCAGGGTCTCGAGGGCGTCCTCGATGTGCTGGATGGCGTCCGCATCCAGGGACTCCCGCTCGGAAAACAGCGACTCGAACCGCTCGGTGTCGATACGACCGGCGGCGAACGCGCCGAGCTCGGCGGCGGCCCGGGACCCCACCTTCCCGTTCCCGGCCGCCCGCTGGGCATCGAGCATGCTCCGGACCTCGTCCACGGCCGTCGCCACCGCCGAGTGGTAGGCCTCCGTGCGGTCTCCGAGCGCCTCCAGTGCGCGCCGCTTCAGCTCGTCAAACGGCATAGTTCTCCAGCTCCTCGTTCAGGCGCTTCACGCGCTCCTCGGCGGAGTACTTCGGCAGCCGTCGCGTCTCCTCGTAGAGGGGCCGCGCCTCGTCCTTGAAGAACACGCCCAGGGGGACCTTGCTCTGCTCCTCGGCGATCACCCGGGCCATGTCGATGTCCTTGGGGTCGTGGTGGCGGTGGTTCTTGTAGATCCCGTGGATCGCCGGCACCGTCACGCCGTCGTCGTGGACCAGCAGCTCCACCGCGTTCGGATCCCGCACGGCCTCCTGGAAGATCGGCGCCGTGTACTGGGGGCACCGCTGGAGGATCCGGACGAACCCCAGCCCCTTGTGCCGGTGGGCCGCCTGGAGCGTGGCGAACAGGTGCTGCGGGATCCACTCGGCCGTCTGCGCCACGAAGNNCGGGGCTGCGTGTTGCTCTTGTAGCCCTGGGGCGTGGTGGGCGACGTCTGCATCTTCGTCAGCCCGTAGATGTTGTTGTCCAGCATCAGCGCCACCATGTCCATGTTGTAGCGCATGGCGTGGAGCCAGTGGCCCGCCCCGATGGAGGTGCAGTCGCCGTCCCCCATCACCACGAACACGTTCAGCTCCGGCCGGTGCAGCTTGATCCCCGTGGCCACCGGCAGGGCCCGCCCGTGCAGGCCGTGGAACCCGTACGTCTTCATGTAGTGCGGGAACCGGCTCGAGCAGCCGATCCCGGACACGAACACCGTCTCCTCCGGCTTGAGCTGCTCCTCGGCCAGCAGGCGCTGGTAGGCCGTCAGGACCGCCAGGTCGCCGCAGCCGGGGCACCAGCGCGGCAACGCGCCCTCGTAATCCTCGATCCCGAACACCCGGTCGTCGGTCGCCGCGTGCAGCAGCGAGCACGTCGCGATCATGCGGCACCTCCCTTCGCCTTCTTCGTTCGCTGGCCGCCGTTGCTGGCGCCGATCTTCCCGTCCCGGACCAGCCGGTTCACCATCGCCTCGTGGATCACCCGGGGACGCAGCGGCTCGCCCAGGACCCGGGTCCAGCAGTCCACGTCCACCAGCGTCCTGGCCCGGAGCAGCCACGCCAGCTGGCCGCGGCGGCGGTTCTCGTCCGTGATGTACGGGTCGTCCGGGTCGTCGCTGTAGTTGATCTCCACCGTCATGACCCGGTCGAAGCGCTCGAAGATCTCCTTCAGCCCCGGCTCGAGCGGCGAGAGGAAGCGGAGGTGCAGCGAGGACACCTCCAGCCCCTCCGCCCGGGCCCGGTCCACCGCCTCCTCGATGGCGCCCTTCGTGCTCCCCCAGCCCACCACCAGCAGGTCGCCCTCGTCATCGCCGTAGACCTCCGGCACCTTCAGCGCCTGCTGAAGCACCGCCAGCTTCCGGCTCCGCATCGCCGAGCCGCGCTGGTTGATGTCGCTCGCGTACGCGACCTTGCTGTTCTCGTCGTGGGCCAGCCCCGTCACCGTGTGCATGCCGTTCGGCTGGCCGGGGATGAACCGCCGGCTGAGCCCCGTCTTCGGATCCCAGTCGTAGGGCCGCAGCCCGTCCGGGATCTCCGACTGGTCGAACGGACCCGCCATCCAGCTCACCTGCGGGTCCGGCTTCGGGAACGGCTGCACCCCCGTCGCCAGGTTCGCGTCCGTCAGCACCATCACCACCGTCCGGAACGTCTCGGCGATCCGCCGGGCCGTGACCATGGCGTGGAAGCACTCCTCGATCGTCGCCGGCGCCATCACCACGTGCGGCGCGTCGCCCGGCTGCCCGTAGATCGCCGCCAGCAGGTCGCTCTGCTCCACCTTCGTCGGCAGCCCCGTGCTCGGACCGCCCCGCTGCACGTCCACCAGGACCAGCGGCGTCTCCGTCATGATCGCCAGCCCCAGGAACTCCGTCTTCAGCGCCAGCCCCGGGCCGGACGTGATCGTGAACGCCACCTTGCCGGCGTACGACGCGCCGATGGCCACGCCCGCGGCCGCGATCTCGTCCTCCGCCTGGTGCAGCACGCCGCCGAACCGCTCGAACATCTCGCCCAGCTGGTGCGACACCGACGTGGCCGGCGTGATCGGGTACATCGCCGCCAGCTCCATCCCCGCCGCCACCGCGCCCAGCGCCACCGCCTGGTTCCCGTTCATCACCACCATGGGCTGCGCCGGCGGCTCCGGCGTCACGTCCACCCGGAAATCCAGGTGCTCCGCCGCCCAGTCCCAGCCCAGCTGCAGCAGCTCGTGGTTCTTCTCGGTGATCTCCGGCTTCTTCTTCCGGAACGTGTAGGCGATCTGGTCCCGGACCAGGTCCATGTCCCGATCGTAGATCCACGACAGGATCCCCAGCGCGAACATGTTCTTCCCCTTCCGGGGATCGTCCACCACCGTCCGGCAGATCTCGTCCATCGGGATCTCGACCACCCGGTAGTTCTTCGACGAGATCTCCTTCATCGCGGCGACCCACTGCTTCCGGATCGTCTCGTCCGGGTGGTCCTTCCACATGTTCTCCAGCAGCACCACCGCGTCGTCCGCCAGCGCGTCCACCCGGTGCCGGTTCAGCAGCACCTGCTCGTTGAAGCACACCGCCAGGTCCGTGCTGTCCCCCCAGTTGCTGATGTGGCCCCGCCCGATCCGGATCCGGTTCCCGCTCGCCCCCGCCGGGATCCGCGGCGGCGGCTGGATCTCCGCCGGGATCAGCTCCACCGTCCACGCCCCGTTGCCCATCTTGGCCGACACCGAGCCGAAGATCTGGCCGCACTTCTGCGCGCCCTCGCCGGGATCCGAGACGATCTCGACGGTATGCTCCTCCGCCTCGATCACCCGCGGCTTGCGCGCCTTCCTCTGCTGCTTCGTTACGGTGGTCATCACCGACCTCGGATGTGGGTCCACACGATCGTCGACGTTGAATATGCTTTCTTCACACGCGTCCCTCTGTCGGGGTCGCGTGGGAATGATTGTGGGAAGAACGGAGGATTTGCTTGTGGGGGATTTCCTGATGCGCGGCGGGGCACGGGCCTACAACCGCCCGATCCTGTAGGGATAGCCCCGCCTCCGTTATCGATTATCGATTATCGATTATCGATCTTCGATCTTCGATCCTCGGCCGCGCGGCGGTGCCGGAAGAGTGGGCACACGGAGGCACGCGGTTCGGGACGCGGAGCCGGCGAAGTCCGGTGGGGACCCCGGTGCCGGTCCGCTCCGCGGGACTTACTTGTGCCGGTAGACGATCCGGCCGCGTGTGAGGTCGTACGGGGAGAGGACCAGCGTGACCCGGTCGCCGGTGAGCACCCGGATCTTGAACTTGGACATCTTGCCCGCCGCATAGGCCAGGACCTCGTGGCCGTTCTCGAGCTCGACTCGGTACATCCGATCGGGGAGCACGTCGGTCACGACGCCCTCCATCTCGATTCCTTCCTGTTTCGCCATGTGCGCTCCGGTGGAGTGAAATGAGGAAAGGGCCGCCCCTGCATACCCGGGGCGACCCTTTCCGTTCGTCGGGCCGGTTCAGTCCAGGCGCTGGACGTTCTCCGCCGCGGGACCTTTCTGCCCCTCGACCATGTCGAACTCCACGCGCTCGCCCTCGTCGAGCGACTTGAACCCTTCGCCCTGGATCGACGAATGATGCACGAAGCAGTCCCGGTCCCCGCCGTCCGGCTCGATGAATCCGAAACCCTTGGCGTCGTTGAACCACTTCACGGTGCCCTGCGTTCGCATGTCCTCTCGTACTCCGGTTGCTGTTCACACCCGTCGGAGCCCGGCCTGCGCCGTACCGACCGACCAACGGAAAAAGCGACCCGGGCAAACGCTCGCCCCAGGTCGCTCTCGTCGCTGGTTCCACGGCCTGCCCGCGGGCGCTTTTTCCGCCCGCGGGAACGTTAGGGGCTCACCCCTGGTACGTCAAGAAGGAAACGGAGGTCCTCTCGTACGCGGAGAAAAGCACGATGACGGGCGCCATTTCCCGCACCTCGCTCCGGCTCGGACTGGCCCTGTCGGCGCTCGTGGCGCTGTCGGCGGTGCCGGCGGCCGGGCAGGGCTCGCGGGTGAGCGGATCGGTGGCCCTGCTGGACACGCAGCCGCTGGGGCAGCTGGCCACGGGACCGGGCGTGGGGCTGGCGGCGGCGGCGAGCTGGGCGCTGGATCCCGCACGGATCTTCCGGGTCCGGGGCGATTTCCGGGTGGCGAGCTACGGGTACGACAACCGGGAAGTGTGCCTGGGGGGCGGGGTCGGCNNCCGGGTGGACGTCAACACCAACTACACCTTCCTGTACGGCGGGTTGGGCCCGGAGATCGCGGTGCCCATGCCCGGGTTCGAGCTGCTGCTGGTGGGGTCGGCGGGACTGGCTCGGTTCGCCGTGGAGTCCTCGCTGGAGGGCGTGGACGAGCACGACGAGGACTTCGGCGACACCGTCCACTTCCGGGACCACGTGTTCGGCTGGTCGACGGGGGGCGAGGTGCGGATCCCGGTGTCGAGCCGGATCGCCGTGTCGCTGGGTACGTACTACCACCACAACGGGACGGCCTCCTATGTCCCCGACGGGGGAATCAGTGAGAACCCTGACGGGACACTGGCCATCCGTGCCCGTACCACGGACGCGAACCTGGTCGCGCTGACGCTGGGGATCGGGTTCCGGCTGTAGGATCGGTCCGGGGCGGGGGCGCGCAGCGGCGGCCCGCCGACCGCCGAGCGGCACCGGGCCGGAACGACTCCGCCCGCCACAGCACCGGCACGGGGGGCCATCGGAATGCTCCTTGCCCTCCTGGCGGTACCATGCTGATCGAGCTCCAGACCGAAGACCGGATCCGGCTCACGGCCGGCCCGGGCGGATTCGCGTTCGAAGCGGGCGAGAACGGTGCCCAGCTCTCGCCGTTCCACCTTCTGGCGGCCTCCCTCGCCACGTGCACCTACTCCGTTCTGCACACCTGGGCGCACACCGCGGGGCTCGCGCTGGAGGGGCTGGCCATCGACGTGTCCTGGGAGATCGGGGGCGATCCGTACCGGGTGACGGCCATGGAGATGATGCTGGACTGGCCGGCGCTACCGCCGGAGCGGCGGGGGGCGGCGAGGCGGGCGGCGGCGCAGTGCACGGTGCACGCGACGCTGGAGCACGGCAGCGCGGTGGCCACACGGGTACGGGATGGGGCCCGGTGAGCGGCGTCGGGGACGCCGCGGTGACGGGCGCCGGGGACGCCCCGTACACGCTCGTCTACGACGGGGAGTGCGCGGTGTGCATCCGGTCCGTGAATGCGCTGCGGAACCGGGATCGTGACGGCCGGTTCGAGATGGTGGCGTACCAGTCGGAGGGAGTGATGGCGCGCTTCCCGGCGATCTCAAGGCGGGAGTTCACCGAATCGGTGCAGCTGATCGGGCCGGACGGGGAGCGCTGGGAGGGGGCGGGGGCGGTGGAGAAGGTCCTCGACCTGGTGCCCGGGACGCGCGTGCTGTCCCGTCTGTTCCGGATTCCGCTGGTCCGGCCCATCGCCCGCTGGGCGTACCATCTCTTCGCCCGGAACCGGGGCCGGTTCGGCTGTGGCGACCACTGCCCGATCGTCTGACCGGCTGGCATCCCCGGGCCCCGACCCCGTAGCTTCCCGCCCGGAACGCCCGACCACCCGACAGACGGAGTCCGCCGTGCGTCGCATCGCCCTGCTGTCGCTCCTGCTGCTCCCGCTCCCCACCGCCGCCCAGCACGCCCTCGGAGGCACCGGTCCGTACGACCCGGTCGTACCGGCGCCGGCGGCCGTCCTGGGCTACGAGCTGGGGGACCGGTTCACGCCCCACCACGCGGTCGCCCGCTTCCTGGAGGCCGTGGCGGAGGCGAGCCCCCGGGTCACCCTGGACACCGTGGGATACAGCCACGAGGGCCGCGCGCTGTTCCTGGCGACCGTGACCAGCGAGGCCAATCACGGGCGGATGGCGGAGATCCGGGAGGGCGCCCGCCGGCTGGCGGACCCGCGGGGCTCGTCGGCTTCGGAGCTGGAGGCGGCGATGGCCGCCACGCCCACCATCGTCTGGCTCGGCTACACGATCCACGGGAACGAGGCCAGCGGGGTCGAGGCGGCGCTGGGCACGCTGTACGAGCTCGCGGCGGCGCGGGACGACGAGACGGCCATGATCCTGGACAGCGTCGTCGTCCTCATCGACCCGGTGCAGAACCCGGACGGGCACGAGCGGCACGTGCAGGACGTGATGCGGGACCGGGGCGCGTTCGGGCCGGATCCGTACCCCGACGCGATGGTCCATTCCAGCCCCTGGCCGGGGGCGCGGACCAGCCACTACCTGTTCGATCTGAACCGGGACTGGTTCCTCCACAGCCACCCGGAGACCCGGGGCCGGACGGCGGCGTTCCTGGAGTGGTGGCCCCACGTGGCGGTGGACCTGCACGAGATGGGCTCGAGCTCCACCTACTTCTTCGCGCCGCCCATGGAGCCGCTCAACCCGAACGTCGACGCGTCGATCCCCCGGTGGTGGGAGGTCTTCGCGGCGGGCAACGCCGCCGCCCTGGCGGAGCGGGGCTGGGGCTTCTTCACCGGCGAGTCGTTCGACGAGTTCTACCCCGGCTACGGCGTCTCCTGGCCCGTCCTCACCGGGGCCATCGGGATGACGTACGAGCAGGCGTCCAGCGACGGCGGCGCCATCCGCCGGGACGACGGGACCATCCTCACGCTCCGGGAAGCGGCGGCACACCACTACACCACGAGCCGAGCCACGCTGCGCACGGCCGCGTCCCGCCGGACGGCCCGGGTCCGGGACTACCTGGAGTTCCGGCGCTCCGCCATCGAGGACGGGCGGGGCGCCGCGCTGCGTACGGTCCTGCTGGAGCCGGATGCCCAGGGTCGGGCCGGGTCGCTGGTGGAGGTGCTCAGGAGCAACGCGATCGAGGTGGGGAGGCTGCGTCGGCCCGTCACGGTCGGGGCCGTCGCCTACGGCGAGGAGGCCGGGAGCCGGGTGTCCCTGCCGGCGGGGACGTGGGTCGTGGACCTGGCGCAGCCGCAGGGCCGGCTGGCCAAGGCGATCCTGGAGCCGGACGCGGCGCTGCCGCAGACGTTCCTCGACCAGGAGCTCGCGGCGAGGGGCGAGGGCCGGCCCGACCGGTTCTACGACGTCACCGCCTGGTCGCTCCCGTACACCTACCGCGTCCGCGCCTGGTGGACGGACGAGGCGGTCGAGGGAGTCGCCCCGGACCCCGCCGACACCGGGGAGCCGGGCGCCGCCCCGCCGGCCCGGGCGGGCTACGCCTACGTCTTCGAGCCGGGCTCACTGGCCTCGTATCGGATGCTCGGGGCGCTGCTGGCCGACAGCGTGCGGGTCCGCCATGCCCCGAAGGCCTTCCGCATCGGGACCGCCGACTACCCCCGCGGCGCGTTCGTGGTGCCCGTGCACCGCAACCGGGACCGGGCCGGGAAGCCGGACGTCCACGAGACCGTTCGGGCGGTGGCCGCGGAGACCGGTACCGCCGTGACGGCGGTCCACACGGCGCTGGTGGACGTGGGCACCGACCTGGGCAGCAACAGCGTGGAGGCGATCCCGACTCCCCGCGTGGCGCTGGCGGGGGGAGCGGGCACGTCCGCGTACTCGTTCGGTGCCGCGTGGCACGCCTTCGACCAGCTCCTCCGCTTCCCCGTGACCCGGGTCGAGCTCGACGACCTCGGGCGGGCGCTCCCGGACTTCGACGTGGTCGTGGTGCCATCCGCGTTCGGGATCGATGAAGAGACGGGCGAGGCGCTCCGGGACTGGCTCCGAGATGGCGGACGACTGATCACGCTCGACGCCGCCACCGCCTGGGCCGCCTCGGAGGAGGGGCCGGCGCGGCTCCGACTCAGGGAGGACACGATCCGCGACGCGCAGGGACGTCCCGTCCACGCCTCGGTGCCGGGGGCCATCGTCCGCGCCGTCGTCGACAGCCTGTCCCCCATCGTGGCGGGGGTGGTCACGACCGAGATCCCGGTCATGCTGTCCGGGGACCGGGTCTACCAGGCCCCCGCCGACGTCCGCCCCGGAGAGGTGGCCATCCGCTACGCCGACGCGGGGCGGCTGCGGCTGGCCGGCTACCTGTGGCCGGAAGCGCCCGGCCGGGTGGCCGGATCCCCGTACGTGTGGACGGAGGCGTCGGGAGCGGGGCGGCTCATCGCCTTCACGGGCGACCCGAACTTCCGCTCTCTCTGGCGCGGATTGCTGCCCATCCTCGCCAACGCGGTGTTCCTGGGGGGGACCTTCTAGGCCGACCGGGCGGTGGCCCTTCCGGGGGCCGCCTGGCCGGGCCGCCGCCCCCCGATGTAGGTTGCGCCGTCGGCCCTGTTCGAACACTCAGCGGAGACGCCTGTGATGACCCGCAGAAAGCTCCTGTTCCTGCCAGCTCTGCTCACCCTGTTCCCGCTGCCGGTGGCGGGCCAGCACGCTCTTGCGGAGGGCGGACCCTACGACCCGACGATCCCCACGCCGGCCTCCGTGCTGGGCTACCAGCTCGGCGACGGGTTCACGCCGCACCATCTGATCGTGCGGTACCTGGGGACGCTGGCGGAGGCGAGCCCGCGGGTCCAGCTGGACACGGTCGCCACCACCTACGAGGGCCGGCCCGTCCTCCTGGCCATCGCGACCAGCGAGGCGAACCAGGCCCGTCTCGACGAGATCCAGGCGGACGCCCGTCGGCTCGCCGATCCACGGGGCGCATCCCAGTCGGAGCTCGACGCGCTCGTCGCCCGCACGCCGGCCATCGTGTGGCTCGGGTACACGGTCCACGGCGACGAGGCCAGCGGGGTGGAGGCCGCCCTGGCGACTCTCTACGAGCTGGCGGCCGGTCAGGACGAGGAGACGCTGCGGATCCTCGAGGAGACCGTGGCGCTGATCGACCCGGTCCAGAACCCGGACGGCCACGATCGACACGTGAACCAGGTGGCCTGGGACCGGGGCGCCTTCGGACCGGACCCGCACCCCAGGGCGGTGGTGCACGGGCACGACTGGCACGGCGCCCGGACCAACCACTACCTGTTCGATCTGAACCGCGATTGGATCGTCCACGCGCACCCGGAGACCCGGGGCCGGATGCAGGTGTTTCGCTCGTGGTTCCCCCACGTGGCGGCGGACCTCCACGAGATGGGCTCCAGCTCCACCTACTTCTTCGCGCCGCCCATGCAGCCGGTGAACGCCAACGTCCACCCGCTGATCCGGAAGGGGTGGCAGCAGTTCGCCCGGGGCAACGCCGATGCGTTCGCGGAGCACGGCTGGGGGTTCTTCACCCGGGAGGGCTATGACGAGTTCTATCCCGGCTACGGTCCCTCGTGGCCCCTCTTCAGCGGCGCGGTGGGGATGACGTACGAGCAAGGCTCCAGCGAGGGCGGCGCCGTGCGCCGGGACGACGGGTCGATCATCACGCTGTTCGAGGCGGCGCAACACCACTATACCGCCAGCCGGGCCACGCTCCGCACGGCGGCCGAGCGGCGGGCGGAGCGCGTGGGCGACTACCTGGCGTTCCGGCAGGCGGCGGTCCGGGACGGCGGGCGGAACGGGCTTCGGTCGGTGGTCCTGGCCCGGGACGTCCAGGGCCGGGCGGACTCTCTCGTCGCCCTGCTCCTGCGCCACGGGATCGAGGTCGGCCGGCTGAGCCGCGAGACCGGGATCCGGGCCACGGCCTACGGCGATACGGAAGCCACCCGCGCCACGGTTCCCGCGGGCTCCTACGTGGTCGACCTGGGTCAGCCGCAGGGCGTCCTCGCTCGGACGCTCCTCGAGCCCGATCCGGCGCTGGACCCGGAGTTCATCCGGGAGGAGCTCGAGCGGCGCCGGGCGGGCCAGAACGACCGCTTCTACGACATGACCGGCTGGGCGCTGCCGTTCCTGTTCCGGGTCGAGGCGTGGGGATCGGGCGGCACGCTGGAGGCCGAGCGGGTCGCCTCCGTCGGGCCGGAAGGGGTGCCCGCACCGGAGCGCGCCCGCTACGCCTACGCGTTCGAGCCGGGGAGCGACGCCTCGATCCGGCTGCTCGCCGGGCTCCTGGCCGACGACGTCCGGGTCCGCCACGCGCCGCGCGCCTTCGCGGCGGACGGGCACGCGTTCCCGCACGGCGCGTTCATCGTCCCGGTCCACCGGAACCGGGGCGAGGATGACGGGGCGGCGCTGCACGAGACCCTGCGAGTGCACGCGGCGGACGCCGGCGCCCGCGTGGTCGCCATCCACAACGCACTGGTGGACTCCGGCACCGACCTGGGCAGCAACAGCGTCGTGGCGATCCCGGTTCCGGACGTGGCCCTGGTCGCCGGGGAGGGCGTGAGCAGCTACTCGTACGGCGCGGCCTGGTACGCCCTGGACCGACTCATGGGCTACCCGGCCACCCGGATCGAGCTCGACGACCTGACGGGTTCACTGGACGACTTCGACGTGGTCATCGTGCCCTCCGCGTTCGGGCTGGGGTCCCGGCTCGGGGAAGACGGCACCGCGGCGCTCCGACGCTGGGTCCGCGGTGGTGGCACCCTGATCACTCTCGACGGAGCCACCGCGTGGCTCGCCTCCGAGGACGGCCTCGCCCGGCTCCGGCCCCTGGACCGCGACGAGGATGAGGACGAGGACGCCGGCGAGGCGGTTGGCGCGCCCCTGCCGGCGTCGGTCCCCGGGGCCATCCTGAGGGCCCGGGTGGACACGCTCTCCCCGCTCCTGGCCGGGGTGGTCGGGGAGGAGATCCCGGTCATGCTGTACGGCAGCAGGATCTACGAGGCGCCCGACGACGTGGAGCCCGGCGAGGTCCCGATCCGCTACGCGGAGGAGGCCCGGCTCCGGCTCGCCGGCTATCTCTGGCCCGAAGTCCCGGCCCGGGTGGCCGGAACGCCGTACCTGTGGACGGAGGAACTGGGTAGCGGTCGTGTGATCGGCTTCACGGGCGACCCGAACTTCCGGGCCATGTGGCGCGGTCTCCTGCCCCTGTTCGCCAACGCGGTCTTCCTCGGCGGCACCTTCTGAGCCCGGTGCCCCGCGCTCGCGGGCCGTCGGGGGCAGGGCGGATCGACCCCGACGGCCGGGCGGCGCGACAACGGCACCGTTGACGCGCGGCGGACCGGCCCCTACCGTAGTCGTTCCTTCTTGGAATGAAGGGATCGTTGCGCCCGGACCGGGCGCGGATCTCGAGCCCCCGCAATAGATACAGGGCGAGGACGCCCCCCAATCGGTCGCCACGCGTCGGTCCAGCCGTGCGCGCGGCCCTCCCGTGGCCATCCCGACGGGCCGCGGCAGCAGCATCTGCCACCCTGCCAAGGAGGACGCAGCATGAGTGCAGCATCGATCCGACCCTCGAAGGTCCGGGCGCTGAGCCTGGCCGCCCTGGCCGCTCTGGCCGTGGCCGCCTGCTCCGACGCCCCCACCTCACCGCAACCCGACGGGTCCCTGGCTCCGGATGCCCGGGCGCCCCAGGTGATCCAGAGCACCGCCGGTCCCATCGTGGCCGGACGCATCATCGTCAAGTTCGACGGCGACGTCCCGCAGGGGCTGGCCGACCGGTTCGCCGGCCGGCTCCAAGCGCTCGGGAGCCGCGGGCGCGCCGCGGCGCCGGCGCGTCACCTGCTCCGGGTCCCGGAAGGCCGGGAGCTGACGCTGGCGGCGGAGCTCGGGGCGGATCCCCGCGTGGTCTACGCGGAGCCGGACTACGTTCGCGAGCTGAGCGCGGTGCCGAACGACCTCTATTTCGGCTACAAGTGGGGACTCCACAACGACGGAACCATCAACAGCTCCACGGGCCAACAGCTGGCGAGCACCGGTGCGGTGGACGCCGACATCGACTGGCTGGAGGCCTATGAGCACCTGGCCGGTAGCGCGTTCTCCTACACGACGATCGCCATCCTGGACACGGGGATCCAGCAGGACCACGAGGATCTGGCCGCGAAGGTGGTGGGACAGTACGACTTCTTCGCCAACGACCCCGACGCCGCCGACGACCACGGCCACGGCTCCCACACGGCGGGGATCGCCGCCGGGATCGGCAACAACGGCAAGGGCATCACGGGCGTCGCCTGGCACGACCAGGCGGACCTGCTGGTCGCCAAGGTCTGCGGGCAGATCAACCCGTTCCAGTACGGCTGCCCGTCCTCGGGGACGGCCAGCGCCATCGAGTGGGCGGCCGACAACGGCGCCCGGGTCATCAACCTGAGCCTGGGCGGGTCCGTGGGCTCGTCGGCGGAGCAGGACGCCCTGGCCTACGCCCTCACGAAGGAGACGCTGGCCTTCTGCGCCACCGGGAACGACAACGGCTCCGTCAGCTACCCGGCCGCCTTCCCCGAGTGCGTGGCCGTGGGCGCCACCGACTGGTCGGACAACCGGGCCAGCTACTCGAACTACGGCCCCGAGACCGAGCTGGCCGCTCCGGGCGGCGACAACGAGGACCCCAACGGCTACAGCTACATCCTGTCGGCCTACGAGGGCTCGCCCACCGCCTACGCGTTCATGGCCGGTACGTCCATGGCGACGCCGATGGCCACGGGGCTCGGCGGGCTGCTGGCCTCGCTGGGCGTGGCGACCGCCGATGAGGTCCGGTCCATCATGGCGAGCACGGCGGACGACCTCGGCCCCAACGGGCGGGACGACGAGTTCGGCTGGGGCCGGATCAACGCCTACGCGGCGGTCCTGGCCGTCGGAGGTGGCGGCGACCCGCCGCCGAACGGCGCCCCCACCGCGTCGTTCACCTACAGCTGCACCGACCTGAGCTGCGACTTCGACGGGACGGGGTCCAGCGATCCGGACGGGGATGCGCTGAGCCACAGCTGGGCCTTCGGGGACGGCGGGACCGCCACCGGCGCCACGGCGAGCCACACCTACGCGGCGGCCGGGACGTACACCGTGACCCTGACGGTGGATGACGGCAGCCTCACGGACAGCCAGTCGCAGGACGTCACCGTGACGGAGCCGCCAGCCGGCGGGATCAGCCTCACGGCCAACGGCTACAAGGTCCGGGGTCGCCACCACGTCGACCTGTCGTGGAGCGGCGCCACGTCGACCGACGTGGACGTGTACCGGGACGGCGGGTTGATCGCCACCACCGCCAACGACGGGGCGTACACGGACGCCACCGACAACCGGGGCGGCGCCACGTACACCTACCAGGTCTGCGAGGCCGGCACCTCGACGTGCTCGAACGAGGCCACCGTGGTCTTCTAGGCGGAACGCCTACGCCGTCGACGCGGCGCCCCCGCCCCGGATCTGACCGGGGCGGGGGCGCGGTGCATCCGGCCGGATCAGGCCCGTAGCGTGAACGGAGGGTACTCGTCGCGCAGCAGGAGCATGTAGCCCTCCACGCGGGCGGTCCAGGCCAGCACCCCGATGGCGAAGCCGTAGAGCGTCTCCGGGTACCGGCCGGTGAGCAGGATGGCGGCCCACGCGATGGCCGTCGTGAACGCCCACGCGATGCCGAGCACCCACAGGACGAAGAGGTGCGGGATGGCCAGGACGAACCGGAACGCCACGCTCAGCCGATCCCTCGGACCGGCCGGCCTCGACACGTCGAGGCCGGCCGGATACGGGCCGTCGCCGAACGGTGGATACTCGTCACGCAGCAGCGTCAGGTAGACGGTCGCTCTGACCCGCCACCGCATGTAGTAGGAGGCCAGCTTCCACAGCCCGTCCGGGTGCCGGCCCGTGAACACGATGGCGAACCAGGCGAAGACGGCCGCGACGGCGGCGACCGCGCTCAGGAGCCCGCCGCTGGAACCGTACTCCCAGCTCCATCCGCTCTCGGTGCTCCAGCCCAGCGAGCCGACCATCGCGATCGGCGCCCCCACGAGGATGACGTGGGGGAGCGCGAGGAAGAAGCGGAAGGCCGCGGTCACCCGGTTTCGGTCCTCCGTCGCGGGCTCCACGTGAATCATCACCGGATACGTCGTCGCGGCCACCGGCGCCTCGTCCGCCTCGATCATCGCTGCCTCCTCCGAACCGTGGTGTGATCCCCTGCTGTACCCATTCATACGCGCGCCGGCCCGGGAAGCTTCTGAGGAGGCCGACAGGCATCGCGGGCGCCGGCCGGGGCGCGGTCGCCGCAATCCGGTCGACCCGGTTTTGCGCCCCGGGGGAAGCGGCGCCACTTTTCCGACCATGATCTGGCTTCCCGCGGACCCGCTCGTCCGGGCGGCCGTCATCCTGGCTCTGGCGGTGGCGCTCCACCTGCTGATCCGCATCCTGAAGCGGGCCGTAGGCCACGCCCTCGGCCCCGTCGGCGCGCGGCGTCCGCCGGGGGCCCGGGGCCGTCACCCCAAGCTGGCGACCGTCGTCGGCCTGGCCCTCAGCACGGCGACCTTCGCCCTCTGGTTCGCGGCGATCGGGCTGGCCCTCGCGGCGTTCGACGTGGACCTGACGGCGTATTTCGCCACCGCCACCGTCATCGGTCTGGCCGTGGGGTTCGGGTCCCAGGGACTGGTCCAGGACGTGGTCATCGGGCTGACGCTGATCTTCACCGACGCGCTGGACGTGGGCGACATGGTGGAGGTCTCCGGCCAGGTCGGACCCGTCGAGCGGGTGGGACTGCGGTTCACGACGCTGACCAACTTCCAGGGCCAGACGGTCTACATCCCGAACCGGAACATCGCCGTGGTGGGCCGCTTTCGTCGGGGCGGGATCCACGCCTTCGTGGACGCCCAGGTGCCGGAGGGTACGCAGCCGGAGGTGCTGGCGGATATGCTGCTGGGACTGGCCCGGGGACTCCGTGCACAGCATCCGGCCATCGTCCTGGACGAGCCGACGCTGGTAGGCGTCCAGCGAGCCGACCCTGGAGGCTGGCGCTACGTCCGGATCCGGCTCCGGCTCTGGCCCGGCCAACAGGCCCTGGTGGAGTCGGCGTTCAGGCAGCGCATCCTGGCCTTCATGAAGGGCGTCGACGAGGGGTACGCGGACTGGATGGTCACGGTCACCTACCGGGTGTGATGGTGGGGGCGGCCCACGTTGACCGATCCACTCCCCGGGACTAGACTTGAACCGGCCTACCCGCACCACCTCCCGACTGACCGAAAACCACCGGAGGACCGGTCCGATGTTGCGCCGAGGCATGCTGGTACTCGCCCTGGTCGGCCCCGTGGCGTGCGACCTGCCGACGGAGCCACCCCGATGGGAGCAGACCTGGGTGGTGCCAGCCGACAGCGTGACCCTCGGGGTAGGGGAGCTCCTGCCGTCCACCATCGTGCTCAACGACGACGGGACTGCGTTCGTCGCCGACGTTCCCGCCACCTCCGTCGCGCCGTCCCTGGCCACGCTGTGCGGCGCTCCCTGCGAGGTGGCCGATGGCACCGTGGTGCCGAAGCCCGCGTTCCTCGACACGATCGGCGCCCGCTCGCCGCTACCCGAGGACGTCATCGCCGCGACCCTCGCCGGCGGCAGCCTCGACGTGACCGTGGCCCACGACCTCAGCTTCGATCCGCTGCGCCCCGCCTCCGATCCCGCGGCGGAGCGCGGCTACATGCTGATCCGTGTGCTCAGCGGCCAAACCGTCGTGGGCCGGGACAGCATCGACGGAGCCGATCGGGCGTTCCCGCCGGGCACGTCCATCACCACGCCGCTCGAGATCCGGCCCGTGGACGTGAGCGACGAGATCCTGGTCCAGGTGGCACTGTATTCGCCCGCAGGCGATCCGGTGGAGATCGACACGTCCGACACGCTGGGCGTCACGCTGCCCGCCTCGACGGTCGAGCTGTCGGCGGTCACGATCGCGGCGACCGAGATCACCCTGGAGCCGACCCGTACCCCCATCGACCTCGGGAGGCTCGAGGATGAGACGGTGCTGGACCGGATCCAGAGCGGCGCGATCCGCCTCCGGACCCACAACCCCTTCACCGTGACCGGCGCGCTGGATGTCGCCCTGGAGCTGGGAAGCCGCACGATCCAGCGGTCGCTGGAGATCCGGGAGGGCGACTACACCGAGCGCCTCCCGCTGAGCGCCGAGGAGGTCCGGGACATCCTGTCCGCCGCCGACGTGGAGGTCCTGTCCTCCGGCACCGTCAACACCCTCGATGGCACGCTCACCGTCACGCCCGCCCAGGAGATCGTGCTGGAAGCCGACATCGAGCTGGTGGTCCTGTTCGGCGGAGGGGAGGGGTGATGCGCCTGCGGACGATCCCGGGCGCGCTCGCCGCCATGCTCCTCGGCGCTGTCGGGGCGGCGGGCCAGGTCGCCAACCCCTTGGCGCAGGCCGTGGGGATGGGCGGCAACTACACGGCCCTCGCCCGCGGGCTCGGGGCGCCCGCCTGGAACCCCGCCGGCCTCGGGATGCCGGACAACCCCGGGTTCTCCATCGCGGTGCTCCTCCTGGACCTGACTTCCGGCCTCGACCCCATCTCTCCGGCCGACCTGGCCGACTACGACGGTGAGCGGATCCCCTTCGATACCCGGGTCCGCTGGCTCGACCGGATCCGGGCCGAAGGCGCCGAGTCCGGCGCCTTCGCCGGCGACGTCACCTACCTCGCGCTCAGCACGGGACCGTTCGCCCTCTCGGTCTCCAGCAGCGCCCGGGCCCGGGCCGACATCGCCCCCGACGTCGCGGAGGTCCTCCTGTTCGGAAACGCCGGGCTCACCGGAGAGCCGGGCGACTACACCCTGGAGCGCTCCAGCTTCGATGTCGCCGGCACGACTACGCTGGCCGCCAGCTACGCGGTCCCCCTCTCCCTGGCGCTGGGACCGCTGCCCGACCAGCACTTCGCCCTGGGCATGACCCTGAAATACACGGTCGGGAACTTCCTCCTCCACGGACAGGAGGAGGGAAGCTCCTTGGCCAGCTCCCCCCTGGCCGTCGACCTGCATTTCCCGCTGGTCACCTCGCCCATGCCCGACAGCGGGGAAGGCTTCCGGGCCGAGGACCTCGACAACGGGTCGGGGGTCGGGGTCGACGTGGGCGCCGCCTGGCAGGGCGCCAACGTCTCCGCTGGCGTGGTCATCAGGAATCTCGTCAACACCTTCGAGTGGGACCCCGACGCCCTGGAATTCCGACGGGGAGCGGCCGTCTGGAACGCGGATTCCTCCTACGCCAGCTTCGAGGAAGCCCCCATCGACCAGGTGCCCCGGCAGCTGGTGGATCGCATAGACGAGCTCTACACGTTCGATCCCGTGCTCGCGGCCGGCGCCGCCGTACGGGCGCTGCCGGTGCTCACCCTCACCGCCGACATCCGCCACGCCCTCGGCGAGAACCTCGACGTGGGCACCCGGGATCACGCCGGTGTGGGCCTGGAAGTGAGCGCCCTGCCCGTGCTGCCCGTCCGCGCGGGCATCGCCCTCATCTCCGGGGGCTACCGCCTCGCCGGCGGACTCGGCATCCGGCTCGGCGCCTTCCAGCTGGCCGCGGCAGCCACCCGGCGCGAGACCGACCTGGGCAGCGACGGCGGCCTCGCCCTCGGAGCGACCCTGGGCCTGCCCTGAACCCGCCGGCGGGCCGGGGCCCGGGCGGCGGGCCCGGCTCTAGCCGTCGACGGCAACGCCGACGGTCCCGGCCAGGGAGCGGAATGCGGCCAGCCATTCGCGAGCGTCCTCGTCGCCGGCGTCGGCCCGGGCACGGACGGTCCCGGAGTGGTCGCGGCGGAGGTCGTAGACGGCGTTCTGGACGGTCCAGAGGCTGACGTCGAAGGGGCCATCCTCGGCGAGGCGGACGGCACTGTCGAGCTGGCGGAGGGGGTCGGTGGCGTTGGGGGTATCGAGGAGGGCCTCGGCCATCCGCTCGAGGGTCTGCTGGAAGGCGAAGCCGATGCCTTCGGCGTCCAGCATGATCTCGCGCCGGGCGGCGTCACGGAGCAGGGATCGGATGCGGTCGAGGTCCATGTCGGGATCGGAGACCTCGCGGACCAGGCTGGTGTTGATGACGAACTCGCCGGCCAGGGAGAGGGCCGTGGGCATGGGGATGGCGAGGTCGTGGAGGAAGCGCATGAGGGGCGCGTTCCGCTCGTAGATCTGCCGGTACTCGTTCTCTGCGTTCCGGAGGGTGGACTCGATGATCTGGTCGAGCACCTGGCGCCGCTGGTCCTGGAACAGGGACCGGAGATTGTAGGTGGCGTTGGGGAAGTGTCGATCGAGGGTGCGTATGGCGTCGGTGAAGTCGGCGGCCTCGAAAGGCGCATCGAGCTCGTCGCGCATGGCGAGGAACGACGCTTCGTCGCCGAACCGCCGGACGCCGGCGTGGATGGTGTGGTCGCCGAGGTGGAGCACGCCGTAGCTGAGGAGCTCGGTCTCCTTGGTCACGCGGGACGTGACGGCGATCCTGCCGGTGGCGAGGCGAGCGCGGCCGGCCTCGAGGACCTTCTGGTCCTGGACGGCGATATCGTAACAGTACTCCCGGGTCTGGTCGGTGGGCTCGCCGAACAGCGATGAGATGGCGAAGTGGGCGCCGACCTCGGGCAGGTCGACCCGGGCGTCTCGCACGGTGCGGTCGTAGAGGGCCCTTCCATCGCCCATGGCCGGGATGTTCGACTGGGCGTCCTGGAGAGCGATGAGGAAGTCCTCCTCGACGGGCTGGCGGAGCATCTCCTCCGCGAGCTGGATCGCGCGCCCGGCGTAGTGGATGACCTGCACGGTCTCGATCCCGGACAGCTCGTCGAAGAACCAGCCGCAGCTGGTGTACATGAGCATGGCGTGGCGCTGCATCTCCAGCAGCTTGGTCAGGCGGACGCGATCGGCCGCCGTGAGCCCGGCCCGGGCGTGGCGCTCCAGGAAAGCGGCGATGACGGGCTCGGACCGATCGAGGATCACGTCGATGTAGTCGTCCCGAGCCGCCCAGGGGTCCTCGACGTACTCGGCGGCCGCGCGCTCGTACAGCGGGATCAGCTCGTCACGGAGCTGGTCGAGGGCGGTCCGCAGGGGCGCCCGCCAACGCTGCGTCCAATCCGGATGGCCACCGGTGCTGCAGCCGCAGTCGGCGCGCCAGCGCTCGACCCCGTGGACGCAGCTCCAGGAGGTGTCATCGAGGATCTCCGCCTCGTGGTCGGGGGGGTGGCGCTCGAGGTACTCGCCGTAGTTGGTGAGCTGCACGTCGCGGCGCTCCTCGATCAGCTGGAGCGCCCGGGCCAGCGCCATGTCGCCGTGCCGGTGGTGGTGGCCGTAGGTCTCGCCGTCGGTGGCGATGTGGCCGAGCTGCGGCCAGTCCCGGTCGTCGTGGAACATGTCCAGCAGCCGGCCGGCGAAGCGGTCGCCGCTCCGCAGCAGCCCCTCGAACGCCACCGCCCGGGAGATGGGCCCGTCGTAGAAGAACAGGACCATCTCCCGCCCGCTCGGCAGACGGCAGAGGTAGGGACGGGTGGGATCCACGCGGCCGCCGGACACGTCGGTCCACCCGGCGTCCCGGGCGGTGGTGGCTTCGGCGCCGCCGGGGCCCGGGTTCCCCGGGCCGCCGGCGCTCGGGGCGGACGGGTCCAGAGGTCGGACGCGGGCGGCCTGTCGAGGCGCCAGGATCGTGAAGCGGATCCCCTGCTCCGCGACGGCCTCGAGGGTGGCGACGTCGGCGGCCGTCTCGGCGAGCCACATCCCCTCCGGCGTCCGCCCGAACCGGTGCTCGAAGTCGCGGACCCCCCAGAGGACCTGGGTCCGGCGATCGCGGTCGTTCGCCAGGGGCATGATCAGGTGGTTGTAGACCTGGGCGATGGCGGAGCCGTGGCCGCTGAACCGCTCGATGCTGCGCCGGTCCGCGTCCAGGATCGCCTGGTAGGTCTCGGGGGCGTGGTCCTCGAGCCAGTGCAGGAGGGTGGGGCCGAAGTTGAAGCTGATGCGCTCGTAGTTGTTGGCCAGCTCCCGGATCCGGCCCTCTCCGTCCAGGATCCGGGACACGGCGTTGGGGGCGTAGCACTCGGCGGTGACCCGCTCGTTCCAGTCGTGGTACGGGTAGGCCGAGTCCTGCCGCTCGATGGCCTCCAGCCACGGGTTCTCCCGCGGCGGCTGGTAGAAGTGGCCGTGGACGCAGATGTACCGGGGCTCCGCCACGGCGCTACCCCGCCCCCACGGGCGCGAGCCAGAGTGCCCCGAGGGGCGGGAGCGAGAGGCTCAGCGAATGGGACCGGCCGTGGGCCTCGACGTCCTCGGCGGCGACCGTCCGCCGCTCCGCCGCGTAGCCGCTGCCGCCGAACTCGTCGGCATCCGAGTCGAGCACGACCTCCCAGTCCCCGCCCCGGGGCACGCCGACCCGGTAGTCGTCCCGGGGCGCGGGCGTGAAGTTGTAGACGCAGAGGACCACGTCGTCGGTCGTCCGCCCCCGTCGGAGGAAGGCCAGCACGCTGTTCTGACGGTCGTCGCCGATGACCCACTCGAAGCCCTCCGGGACCACGTCCTTCGCGTGGAGCGCGGGGCGCTGGCGGTAGACCCGGTTCAGGGCCGCGGTATATCGACCCAGCGCCGCGTGGTCCGGCCGCTCCAGGAGCCCCCACTGGAGCTCCTCCTCGTGGGCCCATTCCTTCTCCTGGCCGAACTCGCCGCCCATGAACAGCAGCTTCTTGCC
>JABAOG010001582.1_pt1 | contig 27991 bp, 23 predicted proteins | sample 7062131 | NCBI WGS metagenome assembly JABAOG01 (sample SAMN14538629, study PRJNA623070) | marine sediment metagenome | biome: marine biome [ENVO:00000428]; feature: marine pelagic biome [ENVO:01000023]; material: deep marine sediment [ENVO:00002113] | place: India: Arabian Sea | collected... | reverse complement strand
GAGCGCGAGCAGCTGGTGTATCGGCTGCTCGAGAAGAAGCACCTGCCGTACGTGACCACATGGTTGTACGACGAAAACAGCTCACACCCCTGTGTGGGCTTCGACAACCACCAGGCGGCTTACCAGATCGCCTCCTACCTGCTCGACATCGGACACCGCGACATCGCCATGGTCGCCGGCACCAGGATCGGCAACGACCGGGCCGCGGCCCGGGTGGAAGGCGTGAGGGCGGCGCTGGCGGATCGCGGCATCCAGTTCGCGCACGGGCAGCTGGTGGAGCATGCGTATGAGATCGCCGAGGGACGTCGCGCGGCAAGCCGGCTGCTCGCATCGCCGCACCGACCGACGGCCATTATCTGCGGCAACGACGTGCTCGCATTCGGCGTGCTGTTCGAGTGCCGCTCACGCGGCGTCGACGTGCCGCACGAGATCTCGATCACCGGGTTCGACGATCTGGATCTGGCGGCGAACGTCGATCCGCCCCTCACCACCATCCACGTGCCGGCCGCGGAGATGGGCCGCCGCGCCGCGGACTATCTGCTGGCGCAGCTCGAGAAAACATCGACGCCGCGGAAAACGCAGCTGCAGGCGACGCTGGTCGTACGCGAGACGACCGCGCCGCCACCGGTTACGCGCTGACGCCCCCCGTATCGTCGAGAATCATGTCCGCGGCTTTCTCCGCGATCATGATGGTCGGCGCGTTGGTGTTGCCCGAGGTGATGGTCGGCATGATGGAGGCATCGACGACGCGCAGTCCCTCCACCCCGTGCACCCGCAAGCGCTCATCGACCACCGCCCGTTCGTCGGAGCCCATCTTGCAGGTACCGACGGGATGGTAGATGGTCTGGCCGATGTTGCGGGCGCACTCGAGCAACGCCTCGTCGCTCTGAACGTCGCTTCCGGGCAACACCTCCTCGCTGACGAACGGTGCCATCGCCCGGCTCGCGCAGATCCGGCGCGAGAGCTTCATACCGGCCACGGTAACGTTCTGATCGGTGAGCGATGACAGGTAGTTTGGATGGATCGCGGGCGCGGCGCCCGCGTCGGGCGATCGAATCTCGATGTAACCGCGGCTCTCCGGGCGCAGCTGGCACACCGAGGACGTGAAAGCCGAGAAACGATGCAGGCCGGCGCCCGGCTTGTCGGCGCTCAGCGGCTGGAAGTGGAACTGAATATCCGGCGTCTCGAGCATGGGATCGGTTTTGGCAAACGCCGCGACCTGGCTCGCGCCCATGCTCATGGGACCGGTGCGCAAGAGAATGTACTCGAGCCCGATGAGCATCTTGCGAAGCGGGTTGTTCACCTCGTCGTTGAGCGTTGGCCGGCGGCACTTGTACACCGAGCGGATCTGCAGATGGTCCTGAAGATTCGCTCCGACGCCGGGCAGCGCGTGCACGACGGGGATATCGAGGCGTTGCAGGAGCTCGCCTGGACCGACGCCCGAGATCTGCAGAATCTGCGGCGAGCCGATGGCGCCTGCGCTCAAGATAATCTCTCGACGCGCGCGCGCCTCGATGCGGGTTCCCGATCGGCGATAGACAGCGCTCGTTGCGCGTCGTGAATCGAATCGAATGCGCTCCACGTGCGCCTTCGTGACGACACTCAGGTTCGAGCGCCGTCGAACGGGGTTCAGGTAGCCGACCGCAGTGCTGCATCGGAAACCCTTGCGCGCGGTGAGCTGAAAGTACCCGGCGCCTTCGTGGTCGTCGCGATTGAAATCGTCACGCGCGGGGATACCGCACTCGGCGGCAGCTTCGATGAACGCATCGCAGACTTCGCGGCGCACGCGCATGTTCGAGACGCTGAGGGGCCCTCCGACGCCATGGTAGGCGTCGGCGCCGCGCTCCTGATCCTCGGCGCGCATGAAGTAGGGCAGCACCTCGTCCCAGGTCCAGCCGGCGTTGCCGAGCTGGCGCCAGTGATCGTAGTCCTGCGGCTGGCCGCGGACGTAGAGCAGCCCGTTGATGGCGCTCGAGCCGCCGAGCACCTTGCCGCGCGGCCAGTCGATGCTGCGGCCGTTGAGCCCCGGGTCGGGCTCGGTCTTGTAGCACCAGTCGTAGCGCGGATTGTGCATGGTCTTGAAGTAACCCACCGGAATGTGGATCCACGGATACCAGTCGCGGCCGCCCGCCTCGATGAGCAGCACGCTGGCCGCCGGGTTGGCGGAGAGTCGGTTGGCGAGCACGCAGCCCGCCGAGCCCGCGCCGATAATGATGTAGTCGTATGTGTGCTGCGCGTCGGACATCGGCTGACCGCCCCGATTCTAGGGGCGCGCGCCGAGCGCTGGCAATGCCGCCACCCCCGGCGACCCGAGCCCGCCCGCGCTTGCGCCCGCGCTCGGCTGGTGCTGCCGGGCGGAGGCGCCCATTTAAAGAGGCCCGCGGCAATCCCCGGCGCCGCGATGCGGCCTCGGCGTGAGCGCGGAGGCCGGAAATCGGCGCCGATCCGGCGTACAATCCGGGGAGGCCCCGGCGCGGAACCAGCCGCGCGGCAGGCCGGTCCAATTGTTTACGTGTGCTGGCGGATTGTAGAGAAAAGGCGGTGATCCGGGCTCCTCTGAGCGTTGTTTCCCCCAAGCGCGCCTGTCTGAGCGCAGCTGCCCTGTGGCTTGCGGTGCTGGGGGCACCCTCGCTCGCGTGGGCGTCGCATCTCGAGACGACCCTCGCCCAGCGCCTCCTGGTCGAGCGGCTGCAGCGCGGCGAGGCGCCGCTGCTCGTCGATGTACGCACTCCCGGAGAGTATCAAAGCGGCCACGTGCCCGGCGCGGTCAACATCCCGCTGCAGGAGCTCCAGCGCCGCCTCGAAGAGCTGCGGCCTTATCGAAACACGGAGCTGGTGCTTTACTGCGAGACCGGCGTGCGCGCGGGTCACGCCGGCCGCTTTCTCGAGCAGCAGGGCTTCACCGAGCTGCGGGCGCTGCAGGGCCACATGAGCGCCTGGCGCAGCGCGGGACTGCCGGCGGAACGATGACCACAAGCCTCTCGCTCGGCTCGCGCGCCCTCGTGTGCGGGGTCGCGCTTCTCTTCGCCGGCGCCGCGTCGGCGACGCACTCCGGGGGAGAGCCGCTCCCCGATGGGCAGGCGTTTCACCTGCCGGAGGAAAGCTCTGCACAATCCGCCGGCGCGGCGAGCTCTGCGTCCTCCCCTTCTTCTACAGCGCGCGATGTGCTGCGGAGACTCACTCAGAGCCTGGCCGGCTCGCAAGCGCAACCGGAATTTCTGCAGCCCGACGAGGCATTCGTTTTCAGCGCCGAGGCGACGGATGGTAAGACGGTCGTTGCCGATTGGCAGATTGCGGACGGCTACTACCTCTATCGGAGCAAGTTTCAATTTGCGATCTCCAATGCGCAGGGCATCGCGGTCGACGAGCCCGTGCTTCCCGACGGCAAGAGCAAGGTCGACGAATATTTCGGCGAGATGGAGGTCTACTACAACGCGGTTCAGGCCACCCTGCCCCTGCAGCGCGCCGATGCGAAAGCGCAGACGGTGACACTCGACGTCGTCTACCAGGGTTGCGCGGACGCGGGACTGTGTTACCCGCCGATAAAGAAGCAGCTGGCGATCAACATACCGGCGGCGCAGAGCGTACCCGCCAGCCCCGGGCTGACACAGTCCGTCGAGCTGCCCGAGCAGGACCGCATCGCGCGCTCGCTGGCCGGAGGCAATCTGTGGTTGGTGTTGCTCGGATTCGTCGGCCTCGGGCTGCTGCTCACGTTCACGCCCTGCGTGTTCCCCATGATACCCATCCTCTCCAGCATTCTCGTCGGCCAGGGTGAGTCGCTCGGCACCCGCAGAGCCTTCACGCTTTCGCTCACCTACGTGCTGGCCATGGCCGCCACCTACACCGCGGCCGGCGTGCTTGCCGGGCTGCTCGGCGCCAACCTGCAGGCGGCGTTTCAGAATCCCTGGGTGCTCGGCGCATTCATCGCCGTGTTCGTGCTGCTGGCGCTGGCCATGTTCGGTCTCTACGACCTGCAGATCCCGGCGAGCTGGCAGGCCCGACTCACCGGCGCCAGCAATCGTCAGCAGAGCGGCACCTACATCGGCGTCGGCATCATGGGTTTTCTGTCCGCGCTCATCGTCGGTCCCTGCGTCGCGGCGCCGCTTGCGGGCGCACTCATCTATATCGGCCAGACCGGCGACGCAGTGCTCGGCGGTCTCGCGCTGTTTGCGCTGAGCATCGGCATGGGGCTGCCGGTGCTCGCCATCGGGACCTCCGCCGGCAGGCTGCTGCCGAGCGCCGGTCCCTGGATGGACTCGGTGAAGAGCGTCTTTGGCGTGGTGCTACTCGGAGTCGCCATCTATCTCGCGGAACGGCTGGTGCCGACCTGGGTGGCGCTGCTCATGTGGGGCGCGCTGCTGGTGATGGCGGCCATCTATTTCGGCGCGCTCGACAGGCTGACCGGCGAGACAACCTCGCGGTGGCGGCTGCGCAAAGGCGTGGCGATCATCGTGCTCGTGTACGGCGTTGCACTGGTGGTCGGTGGCTTCAGCGGCAGCGACAATGTCTGGCGCCCGCTCGAACGTCTCGCCTCGAATGGCGAATCCGCCGGCGAGGGTCTCGAATTCAAACGCGTGAAGGGTATCGATGGCCTGAACGCGGCGGTCGCGACCGCGGTCGCCTCGGGAAAGCCGGTCATGCTCGATTTCTACGCGGACTGGTGCGTGAGCTGCAAGGAGATGGAGCGCTACACTTTCCGCGATGACGAAGTCAAAGCGGCACTCGCCGGGACGGTGCTGCTGCAGACCGACGTCACCGACAACGACGCAAAGGACCAGGCGCTGCTCAAGCGCTTCAATCTTTTCGGGCCTCCCGCGATCCTGTTCTTCGGCCCCGACGGGCAGGAGCGTCCGGCCTATCGCGTGGTCGGCTACATGAAGGCACCGCGCTTTCGCGACGTGGTGGAAAAGGCGATCGGCGGCAGGGGGCAGCTGAGCGCGTCGAGCCGGGGAGGATCGTCGAGCTCATCGGCTCGCGCGGTGCTGGCGTCGGCCTGGCGAGCCAACTGAAGCACCGATTCAGTCGTAGCGCTTGTGCTCGCGGCGCCGCGCGCCGGCGCGCTGCACGACGACACCCTTGACTGCCGCGATTCCTTCATCGAGCTCGCGCGCTGCATAAGCGTCGTTGAGCGCATCGAGCCACACGCGCTCGTTCTCCAGCCGCAGCCTGCGAAGAATGTACCCGCCGTCGAGCGCGGCGAAGACGTAAGCGCCGTCTCTCACTGCACCGGTTGGATCGATCACGACGACGCAACCCCGTGGGAACTCAGGCTCCATGCTGTCGTCGGTCACCTGCAGCGCAAACGGCTCGGCGTCGACGCAGGTGCTCGTTTCAACGGCCCGGGACATCACAGCGGCGCAGGCGCTCAGGCGGCCGAGGCGAAGCTCGCAATCTCGCCGACGGCCTCGATGATCTGATCGAGATCTTCGTCGTCGGTGAAATAGCCCGGCGACAGACGCACCGCTCCGTTCTGTGCGACCGTTCCCTCGTCCTCGTGGACCAGCGGCGCGCAGTGCAGTCCCGCGCGCACGCACACGTGGTAATCCGCGTCGAGCATGACGCCCACCTGGTCAGCCGGAAGCTCGCCGACGTTGATGGAGAGCGTTGCGACGCGCAGGCGATTGCCGGCCGGCCCGTAGATCTTGACGCCGTCGATGTCTCGAAACGCCGCGAGCATCCGGTCGATGTGTCCGCGCTCGAGCTCGAAGATGTGACCAAGCGCCGCATGACAGGCCTCGGTATGCGAGAGGCTGCCCTCGGTATCGCCCGCCTGCTCACGGCCGAGAGACGCGAACCACTTCTGTGCAGCGTTGAGTCCCGCGATGCCGGGCAGCGAGACGGTGCCCGCCTCGAGGTGATAGGGGTACTTCTCCGGCTGATAGGGATCGATGGAGTCGACGCCGGTGCCGCCGACGCGAAGAGGACGCACGTCGAGACCTTCGCGCACGATCATGCCGCCGATGCCCATCGGACCGAACAGCGACTTGTGACCGGTGAAGGTCACGACATCGATGCCCCAGGCATCCATGCGGATCGGCAGCACGCCCGCGCTCTGACAGGAGTCGATGACGAACAGCGTGCCGGCCTGCCGCGATATCTGGCCGATGGCTTCCAGATCCTGCACCGCGCCGAGCACGTTGGAAGCGTGATTGACGACGATCATGCGGGTCTTGTCGGTGATCGCGCTGCGGATGTCGTCCGGATCCACGTACCCCTGCGCATCCCGCGCCACATAGGTGACATCGACGCCGCCGTCGCGCTTGAGATGCGCGAGCGGACGCAGCACGGAGTTGTGCTCGAGGCGTGTCGTCACCACGTGATCGCCGCTCTGGAGCAGTCCGAAAAAGGCGATGTTGAGCGAATCGGTGGCGTTCTGGGTGAAAACGACACGGTGAGGATCGCCGTGATAGTCGAAGAACAGCCCGAGGAGGCGCCGCGTCTCCTCGATCATCTTTTCCGCCTCCACGGCAAGCTCGTGACCGGCGCGGCCGGGATTGACGCCGTAGTTGCGGTAGAACTGGTCCATGGTGGTGTAGACCACCTCGGGTTTGGGCCAGCTGGTGGCGGCGTTATCGAAGTAATAGTGGTCCTTCATGGCGGCGAACCGATGGCACGGGATGAGGGTATTGATTACATGGTAGATCAGCCGCCCTGCGATGTCGCCTGCCCGCATCCTTGCGCGAGACGCCCTGCGGGTGTGAATCTTCCGTGAGGAATTGCCGCGCCATTGGTGATATCCATGTCTCGCATGAATCAGGGTTCCCCCACGGCCGTCTCGAGGAGCACGCCCATGCGTCTGCGCATCGCGTTTCTCACCACGCTGCTCGTCGTCCACGCCGCCCCGGCGGCCGGCGCAACGGTGCAGCTCGAAAGCCCCGGACCCCGGGTCAGCCTGCTCGAGCTCTACACCTCGGAGGGCTGCAGCAGCTGCCCTCCGGCGGATCGCTGGATCAGCGCGCTGCGCGACGATCCCCGCCTGTGGCGCGAGGTGGTTCCGGTGGCCTTCCACGTGGACTACTGGGATTACATCGGCTGGCGCGATCGTTTCGCCTCCCCCGTCTACAGCAAACGGCAGCGGGACTATGCGCGCAGCGGGCACGTCAGCACCGTCTACACGCCGGGCTTCGTGCTCGCCGGCGAGGAGTGGCGCGCGTGGTTCGCCCTGCCCGTGCTTCGGCTGGCACGCCCCGAGCAGGCCGGAAGGCTGCGTCTGAGCATCGACGCGCAACGGGGAAGCATCGAGTTCACGCCGGCGGGACCGGCGAGCGCCGAGCTCGAGGCGCACGTGGCGATACTCGGCTTCGGGCTCGAGACCGAGGTTCGCGCGGGCGAGAACCACGGCCGCACGCTCGCGCACGATTTCGTCGTCCTCGGCTACGACACGCACACGACGATGCGGCAATCCTCGACACACCTTGCGAGCTTCTCCCTGCCGCGCGTGAAAGTGCAGGCCGAGCGCAGAGCCGTCGCGGCGTGGATCAGCGCCGTCGGCGATCCGCGCCCCATCCAGGCGGTGGGGGGCTGGCTCGACTGATCCGGTCGTCCCTGACCGTCGTCCCTGCCCGGCATCGCGCGTGGCTGCGCGCGCGCAGAGCGCGCAAGCCCGGCGATCGCCGCGCGGATGCAACTCCCCCCCCCCGGAGCGGAGCAAAGACGATTCGGGAGCATTTGCCGGCTCGCTGCGCGACGCGCGCCACCGGGTCGAGCCACCCCGACGCAACGCCGGAAGCTCCCGCGGGTTTCCGGATGACCCGCCGCAGGCGGAGTGCTAATCTCCACGCCCCCGAAAGCGCTTTTCGGGAAACCACATCGGTGACGGTTTCGAGTGGAGATACCCATGAGCACGATCACCCCGGACGATCTCGCGCTTCTCACCGCTTGGGACACGCCGACGATCTGCAATGCGCTGGAGATCGTCGTCCCGGAGCGGCGGGCGACGGGATTCACCACCGGCGCCTTCACGGTGCTCGATGCGAAGCTGCCGCCCGTGATCGGGCGTGCGCGCACCGCCACTATCCGCGCAACCACGCCGCCTGAGGAGAGCGCCGACGCAGTCAAGTCCCGGCGTGCGCGCTACTACGAGTACGTGGCGGATGCCTCGGGCGGCACCATCGCCGTCATCGAGGATCTGGACGCCGCTCCCGGATACGGGGCCTTCTGGGGCGAGGTCAACACGGCCGTCCACCGGGGACTCGGCTGCGCCGGCGGCATCACCAACGGCTCGATGCGCGATCTCGACGCCTGCGCACCCGGGTTCCAGCTCCTCGCGGGCAAGGTGGGGCCGAGCCACGCGCACGTGCGCATCGTCGACTTCGGCTCGCCGGTGACCATCTTCGGCATGCGGGTCGTGCACGACGACATTATTCATGCCGATCGGCACGGCGCTGTCGTCATTCCCGAGGCGGCCGTGAAAGAGCTGCCGGGGGCCGTGGATCTGCTCACGCGCAGGGAGGCGGTGATCCTGGAAGCGGCGCGCAGCGGCGACTTCGACATCGAGAAGCTCGAGAAAGCAACTGCAGGCGCCGCCGACATTCACTGACGGGGGCTCTCCACAGTGACCAGAAAAGTTTTTCTTCTTCAGCCCATTCACGATGCCGGCGTTGCGCTGCTGCGAGCACGGGACGACATCCAGGTCGCCCTTGCGAGCGATATCTCCGAAGAGACTGCGATACGCGAGGCCAGGGGAGCGCACGCGATCATTGCACGGGCGAGACCCGTCACCCGGGCGATCATCGATGCGGCGGACGAGCTTTGCATCGTCTCGCGTCACGGCGTCGGCTACGACAGCGTCGATGTCGCGCGGCTCACCGAGCGAGGCATACCGCTTGCCATCGCCATCGATGCCAATGCGCTGTCGGTGGCCGAGCACACGCTGTACATGATTCTCGCGCTCGCCAAGCGCGGTTTCACATTCGACCGGGCCGTGAAGCGCGGTGAGTTCGAAATACGCAACTCGCTGCGCGGAATGGAGATCGCCGGCAAGTCCGTGCTCATCATCGGTTTCGGCCGCACCGGGTCGCGGGTTGGCCGTTTGGCCCGCGCGTTCGACATGAAGGTGTTTGCCTGCGATCCCTACATCGACCAGTCGACAATCGCCGCGGCCGGCTGCACGCCCGTAGACGACTACCGGGCGGCTCTTCCGGATATGGACGTGGTCACGTTGCACTGCCCGCTGACCGATGAGACCCGGGGCATGATCGGAGACCGGGAGCTCGACCGCATGAAAGCTTCCGCCTACCTCGTCAACTGCGCGCGCGGCGGCATCGTCAACGAGCGCGCGCTCCGCGACGCCCTCGAAGGCAATGTCATCGCCGGCGCCGGCCTCGACGTTTTCGACCGCGAGCCTCTGCCAGCGGACGACCCGCTGGTTGCCCTGGACAAGCTGATTACCAGTCCCCACGTGGCCGGCGTGACCCATGAGGCGGAGATCGCCATGTCAACGAGCGCCGCGCGCAACGTGCTGGCGGCTTTCGACGGCAGCCTGGATCCGGCCGTGGTGGTTAACGCCGAGGTGTTGAGTGCCGTGACCGCGCGCTAGCCGGCGCGATTCGACCGAAGAACCGGTTGCTGCGCCTCAGGTTTTGGCGGGCGCGTCGGCGATGGGCTTGCCGGCAAGCTTGTGAAAGTTGCCGGGCTTGTGCAGCAGCAGGGCATCGAGAGCTGCCATGAACTTCACGTCCAGCGCCTCGGGCTCGAGCGCATACTGGACGACGCCGAGGTCTTCCACATTGCGAAGCAGGAGCCGGATCAATTTTCCCGGAATGTCCGCGTACAGGCGCAGCTCCACCGGAACGTAGGGCTTGACGGCGATCTTGCTGAGATTGCCGGCGGTGGAGCCGGTAAACTTGAGACCGTATCCGGGCAGGCAGTTCATGAGCTCCGCGTAAGCCTGGCTCGAGGTGGGAAGGGCCGACAGATCCGCCGGGCCGAAGCGATAAAACGACACCGATACCCGCTCCGGTTTTTCCCGGTTGTCGATGTCGACTGAGAAATTTTTGGCGCCGGTCGTGCAAAGGGCGCCGAATCCCCGCAGGCTGTAGTCCCACGTTTCATGAGACGGCATCTCGTTGGCGAGCGTGACGAAATCGGTGAAATGGCGCGCCGCTGCCTGCATGCGCGGCTCAATCCTCGCCCGCGCCGCCTGAAAACGCTTCACGACGCTCGATTGCACGCTGGTAACCGGCCCCCCGCTGGAGGGCTTGGGTGGATTCTCGTAGTGAGGATGATTGGCCATGTCGAACCTCGCCCGCCCGCTGACAAACGCTCTGGATTCGGCTTCTGCTTTGTTATCGTCGACCCGCGGCCGCGAGTTAGAGCCGTCTGTCGATTTTTTCGCCGCGTCGGTCGCGCCGTATGTCGATTGGCGCACAAAACGGGCAAAAGCCGCCCGCCATCGCCACCCGCCGGCCGGGGTTCGGGCCGCGGCCGCCGCGCCTGCCCGGGCCCGCCACCCTAGGCTTTGCCGACGGCGCGCTCCAGCATGTCGAGCCTGTCCTGGCCCCAGAAAGGCTGCTCTTTGTAAATGTAGAAGGGTGCGCCGAAGACACCGCGCTCGACCGCCTGCTCGGATTCGGCAATACGCCGCTTGACCATCTCATCGGTGTCCGCCGCCGCCATCAGCGCCGCGGCGTCGAGCCCACACTCGCCGGCGACGGCGAGCAGCGTGGCGCGGTCGGCGATGTCGCGCTCCCCGGCCCACACCGCGCTCAGCAGCGCGCCGGCGAGCGCCATGGCGGCGCCGCCTCCCGACTGTCCGGCCGCCAGCACCATGCAGGCGCCCGGCACCTCGTTGACGGGCCAGAACTTCGGCTCGATGTTGAGCGCGACGCCCAGATGCTCGCGCCAGCGCTCGAGCTCCACCAGCCGGTAAGCCTGGCGCTCGGCAGAGCGCTTCGGCAGCGGCAGCCCGCCGGTGGCGGGAAAAATGACGGCCGCGTAGTCCACCGGGTGCACGTTAACCGAGAGACGGTGGGTATCGACCAGGGCGGCGAAGCGCCGGTGGCCGAGGTACGACCAGGGCGAGTTCAGCGACAGATAGTAGTCAACGGTCTCGCTCATGCACCATTCCCCGCTTGCTCGATATCTGACCGCTATGGTCCCGGATTTTTCTGTCAGAATACATGCCTGCCATGCGCCTGCGTATCCATCGAAACCAGCCCGCCATCAGAATCTGCGGCACGCTGCTCGGCATCGGCTTCGTGCTACTCGGTCTGTTCTCCCTGCTCGGCGCCGGCGCGCACGAAGCGGAAATCATTCGCGAGCGTGCCACCGGCTTCGGCGTCACGGCCATCGTCGTCGGCATCATCGCCGTGCTCTGCTCGCTGCTGGTCGAGGATTTGAGCGATGTCTGGTGTCGCAGTCCGCGGCGGTGGAAATGACGCGCTTCAGTCGAGAAGCACGCCCGCCAGCTCGCTGAAATCCGCCACCGTCACGTCCGGCGCGTGCGGTGTGTCTCCGAACGGCCGCTTGCGCCGATCGATGTAAGCCGCCCGCATTCCAGCTGCCTTTGCGCCGACGCAGTCGAAGGGATGATTGGCGACGTGCATGATGCGCGCGGGCTCCACACCCAGAAGCTCGGCCGCCTTTCGATAGGTCGCAAAATGCGGCTTGAAATAACCGGCCTCCTCGACCGAGATCATCGCGTCGAAGTCGAAACCGACGTAGGGCTCGGCATTGCTCAGCATGTCGCGATCGCCGTTCGAGAGGATGGCGAGACCGTAACGCGTCCTCAGTTTCGCCAACGCATCGAGAACATCGGGGAAGGGCCGCAGCTTCTCTATTTGCGCCACCAGCCAGCGCACATCATCGGCAGAGTGCGCAATGCCGGCGCGATCCATCACGTGGGAGACGGATCGATGGCCAATCTCGCGATAAGGCGTGTGGCCGCGATCGCACAGGGCATCGATCATGGAGTTCTCGAAGTGCGTGCGCCGCCACCAGGTGACGAACTGATGCGGGCGCCCCTGCCAGCCCTTTTCCTGCAGAAACGGCGTCACCGCCTCGGTCAGCCCGCCCTGCATGTCGACGACGGTGCCGTAGAGATCGAAGGTGAGGAACTTCAGGCCGCGCGCATCCGCGCCCTCCTCAGCCACGGCTCAATCCCACGAGAAACCCGGGGTCCGCGTGTAGTAGTGCAGGCCTTCGTCCTGTATGACCAGGCTGCGCATGCGTTTGCTGCCGCGATTGTGATGGGAGTGAAGCTCGGTTGCCGGCGTGATCTGCGCTGCCCCGCTCACCCAGTCGATGCGCTCGTCCTCGATGAGGGAGTAGACACCCTCGCCCTGGAGCGCGAGCGTGATGGCGACGCCGTTATGGCGGTGAGGCCGCTGATCGCCGCCCGCTTCGAGCGTGTTGATGGCGGCCACCATCATCGGCAGGATGTTGCGCGCCGGAGCGAGGGCGCGGCTGGAGAACAGCACGGCGCGGCCCGCTTCGTTCTCGGTCCGCTCGCGCGTGTAGACGGTGGCGAGATGCCTGTCGATCTGGTCAGCGGGCCAATGCACCGTTTCGATCATGGAATCGCCCGGGTCGCTCGGGGCGAGACCCTGAAAGGCGACCAGCGGCGCGTCGGAGACGCAAAAGAGCAGGCTGTCCTCGTCGGCGGCCGCGTGCAGCGTTTCCTGCCCGGCTGCAAAGCAGAACAGATCGCCTTCGCTCCACGCCACGGTATCGGCGCCGCTGCGGCTTCGACCCGCACCGTGCATCACCAGATACACCTCGCCGGAGGCCCGCTGCGTGCATGCGAGGGATTCGCCGCGGCGCAGACGCACGTACTGGGCCAGCAACGAGGGCGTGGTAGCCGGATAAGGCGTCGCGAGGGCGTCGCTGGCATCGAGGGGGATCAGTGCGGTCGGCGTCCCGGCATCGAAGGCGCGATCGCGCTCGGCGAGAAACTGCCGGCGCGGAACCCGCGGCCAGCGAAAGTCGAAGGCGTTCGCCGGATCGTAGTAGCGCGCCTCGGCCGTGTAGTCACGGTCGGGGGAAGACGTTTTCGAGATCGTGGCCATGGCTTTTTCCCGACGCCGACGGGCAGGTGGCCTATCGTCGCGCCGATTGGCCGGCGGGGTCAACCGAGGCGCCCGCGCGGGCGCCGCAGGCGCGCAGCCGCAGGCGTCGCCCGGGATTCAGGTATCCGACGCCTGCGCCTGCACGACCGTCACCGCCGTCACCCGGTATACGTCGTCGGCGCTGCACCCGCGGGAAAGATCGTTGGCGGGCTTTTCGAGTCCCTGCAGGATCGGCCCGATGGCGAGCGCGTTGGCAAACCGCTCCACCAGCTTGTAGCCGATGTTGCCCGCGTCGAGATCGGGAAAGACGAGCACGTTGGCGCGCCCGGCGATGCGCGAGCTCGGCGCCTTGCGTGCGCTGATCTCCGGAATGATGCCCACATCGAGCTGAACCTCGCCCTCGACGATGATGTCCGGCCGCTGCCGGCGGACAGCCTCGGTTGCGGCGACGACCTTGTCCGCAAGGGCGTGCTTCGCGCTGCCGTGAGTCGAAAAGGACAGCATTGCCACCCGCGGCTCCATCGCCAGCATGGTGCGCGCCGTGTCCGCCGACATGATGGCGATCTGGGCGAGCTCGGAGGCATCGGGGTCCACCACCAATCCACAGTCTGCAAAGATCAGCGCGCCGTTGATCTGGTGATAGGACTCGAGCAGCAGCATGATGAAAAAGCTCGATACCAGACTGTATCCCGCTTTCATGCCGAGCACCTGAATCGCGGCGCGAACGGTATCGGCTGTCGTGTAGTGGGCGCCGGCTACCGAGCCTGCGGCCTCGCCGCGACTGACCATCGTGTTGGCGAAAAAAAGCGGATCGGCGGCGATTTTTCGCGCTTCATCGAGACTGACGCCTTTTTCACTGCGAAGCGCGTGAATGTGCCTGGCGTACTCTTCCAGCTTATCCGAGGCGGCCGGATCCAGAATGGCAAAAGGCGGCGTGGAAAGCCCGTAATCCGCCGCGCGTTCTCGGATGACCCCTTCACGCCCGAGCAGAGTGATACTGGCAATACCCTCCGCAACGACGCGCGCCGCACCTTCTATGACGCGCTCATCCTCACCTTCGGCAAGCACGATGTGGCGCGGGTCAGAGCGCGCTCTTTCGATCAGGGCGTCAAAGGGATTTGTCGTCATGGTGACGAAACCGCAATAGCCAGTCTCAGATGATCTTGTATACGGGATCCCGGCAGGACGCTATCGCGAGCGTCTGAAAATCGCAAACGTCAGATCGTCGGGTTTCGAGGGCTCACCATCAGCCGAGTCCTCCATACGTTCGCCTGCCAGCGCTGCCAGGCGCCGAGCGGCCTTGGGGAGCGGGCCTCTGCGCACGCACTCCACGATCTCGGATATGTGAAGATTGTCCGACAGGCCGTCGCTCGCGAGCAGCAGCGTGTCCCTCGCCGCGACCTCGACGGCGGATCCGACCTCGATGCGCATGTCGGTGCTGCCGATGACATTACTGATCATATGCCGCTCCTCGTGGTGCATGGCATCGCTCTCATCGAGAAGCCCGGCCTCGACGGCGTAACCGACCGGCGAGTGCGGAATCGACTGCATCTTCACCTTGCCTCTCTGGCCGGTGAGAAGGACCATCGAATCTCCGACATGGTAATGACGCACGAAACGGCCGTCGTACTCGACCACGGTCAAGGTTGTGGCCGCACCCATCGCCAGTGCGAGCACGTCTTCATTGGCGGCCTCGAAACCATTGAGGATGCCGGTGCGTATCTCTGCCTCTTCGCTGAGCGCCGCCTCGATTGCACCCGCGAGACTCTGGATGGCCAGAAACGATGCCTGTTTCCCCGCCGGTGCACCACCAAGACCATCGGCTACAGCGATAACACCGCTGTCGGTGCCGGTCGGGATGATGCCGATGGAATCTTCGTTGGGCGTATCCTTACCCGGGCATCGCATGGAAAAGAGTGCAACGACGCCCCCCGCAAGGTCGAACGTCGTCTCTTCCAGAAGATCCTGCTCGAAAAACAAGTGCGCACGACTCTGATCCGGCCGATCGTTCAATCCCAACGCAGAGCCTCCAGATGTTGGCGCAGATGATTGACGGTGGGAAAGCGTTTCAGTATCAGAGACCGCTTGAGTCCGAGACAGATGGCCTTTATCTGCCTGGGCTGCTTGGCGTAGTAGCGCACACCGCCGAGGGAGTCGTAGAGAATTCGCACCAGATCGCAGATGTCATCCTGCAAAACAGCTCGCTTCGGGCCCTGCCACTGAAAGAAATCGAGGATTTTCAGCTGAAATTCCAGTCCGTAGCTCTCGACGATGACGTTATCCGAGTGTAGATCGCCGTGATACTCGCGTGCCTGGTGGATGCATTCCATACCCAGAACGAGCGCGTATAGAAGATGAATCGCCTGCGTGGGATGGAGCCGACTGCCGCGCTGGCGCTTCAGGAATGCCGATAGCAGCTCACCCTCCACGTACTCGGAGACGAGAACCGTAATCGGCTGTCGCCGCAGGAGCACGATCTCCTCGGTGTGGTAGTGGATGACGATGGGGCAGGCCCTGAGCTTGTGCAGCTTTCTGGCATAGGCTTTTGCGGTCTTGTTGTGCGGATTGCGCTGGGGGAAGAACAGCTTGGCCGCCCGCTCGATGTGCGTGTTCTTCTCCCGGATCTTGTAGACCTCGCCCTCCCAGCCACCACCGAGACGCGAGACGATTTCGTACTTCCGCGCCAGAACGCGGCCCGGGTGCAGATCGAACGATTCGATGGGCGTTGGCTTCACTCCCGTATTGTAGGCGCAAGCGAAACGCCGCCGACAGGTGGCCGGTGATCGCCGCCGGTTCTCACAGCGAGCGGCGGACCATCCCGCCCCCGGGCAGCCGCGCCGGGAAGTTGTGACTATTCGATGATTCGACTAAAGTCGAACCATGGATCAATCGCAATGCGTGGCGGCGCTCGCCGCCCTCGCCCACGCGCACCGCCTGCGGGTCTTCCGTCTGCTGGTGCGCAACGGCCCCGGGGGGCTCTCGGCCGGTGACATCGCCGCGCATCTGCAGCTCCCCCCTTCGAGCCTGTCGTTTCATCTGGGGCACCTGGAGCGCACCGGGCTCATCCGCGCGCGCCGCGAGCAGCGCCGCATCATTTACGCAGCCGAGCTCGACGCCATGGGAGATCTGCTCTCGTATCTCACCGAGGACTGCTGCGGCGGCCACCCGGAAATCTGCTCGAGCCTGTTGCCGGGGGCGTCGGCGAGCGAGCGTCGCGCCGGCGCAGGCGGCCGCTCCTCGCGCTGACCCGGGCCGGCATGGCGAGCACGCAACGCTTCGACCTTCGCAGGCGGCTCGTCGCCGAGGCGTTGGGCACCGCTGCCCTGCTGGCGGTGGTCATCGGCTCGGGGATCATGGGCGACAGGCTGGATGGCGGGAACGTCGCCCTCGCGCTTCTCGGCAACGCCCTGCCCACGGGGGCGATCCTGGTGGTGCTCATTCTCGCCCTCGGACCGGTCTCGGGCGCGCACTTCAATCCCGCCGTCACCCTCGCCTTCGCCATCCGGCGCGAGATCCCCGCCGGCGAGGCGCTCCTTTACGTGAGCGTGCAGGTGATCGGCGGGCTGGTCGGTGCGCTGGTCGCCCACGCCATGTTCGAGCTGCCGCTTCTTCAGGTCTCGGAGACCTCGAGGGCCGGGGCAGCCCAGTGGTTCTCCGAGTGGGTGGCGACGTTCGGCCTCGTCGGCACCATTCTCGGCACCCTGCGCTTTCGCCCCGAGGCGGTCGCCTACGCCGTGGGGCTTTACATCACCGCCGGCTACTGGTTCACCGCCTCCACCTCCTTCGCCAACCCGGCGGTCACCATCGCCCGCAGCTTCACCGACACCTTCTCCGGCATTTTCCCTGCCCACGCGCCCGCGTTCGTGGTCGCGCAGCTGATCGGCGCGCTCGCCGCGACCCTGGTAATCGGCTGGCTGCTGCGGCCCTCGCTGCCGGAGCGCTGCGCCCCGGCGCGGCCGGGCGACGGGGGATGACCGGCCAGGCTGCACGGCAACCGCATCGCCGGCACGCTTTCAGTTGCACATACCGGCCCCGGCCCGGTATCTTCCTGGCGCCGAGTGACTGCTTTTAACAAACGGAGATTTCCATGCTACGTCGATCGTTTCTTATCACGGCCTCCTGCATCGCCCTCGTCTTCACGGCCGCCAGTCAGAGCGCCTGGGCCGCCGCTACCGAAGCCGAGGTCAAGGAGGCGCTCGCCGAGTTCGAGCGGTCCAACCCGAAGATCAAACGCTTCATCGAGTCCGCTCACGGCTACGCCGTCTTTCCCACCGTCGGCAAGGGCGCCATCGGAATCGGTGGAGCGCACGGCAGCGGGCTGGTCTACGAGAAGGGCAAGCTCATCGGCTCGACCACGCTCAGCCAGGTGACCATCGGCTTCCAGCTGGGAGGCCAGGCTTACCGCGAGATCATCTGCTTCCAGCACAAGGAGTCCCTCGACAAGTTCAAGGGCGGAAACTTCGAGTTCGATGCGCAGGCGAGCGGTGTCGCTGTCACGGCCGGCATCTCTTTCGACGCGGCCTATGAGCATGGCGTCGCCATCTTCACCATGGCGAAGGGCGGTCTCATGTACGAGGCCAGCATCGGCGGACAGAAGTTCACCTTCGAGCCCAAGTAAGCACCCACGCCGATTCGACTCGGCGTCCGGCGGCCCCCGAAAGGGGGCCGTCTCATTTCCGGGCTCGCCAGCCTGCCCGGCATCCGGGCCGGCGCCGCCGAAGGGATCGCCGCGAAGACGGCGCCCGCCCGCCGGCTCCCGCGAGGCTTCCCCGGGCGATGGCAGATGCGCTAGCCTGTCGGCGTTTTCCCTCGAGCGGATGACCCGCCCATGAAATCGGATACGGCGCGGCTGCTGCAGCAGCAGGCCGAGCAGCTCCAGCAGCTCGAGCTCTCCAGTGAACGAGCCGCCGAGCTCGCACCCATCGTCGAGAGCTTCGTCGACGCGGTCGCCGAGAACGCGCCGTTGCTGCCCTTCGATGTCGACGCCACCGCGTTCCACGCGGCACTGCACGCATTCAAAGACGATTGGGATCCGAAATGAGCGAGCCGGCGTTTCGCTCGCTGGTCGAAGCGGCCGAGGCCATCCGCACCGGACGCATCTCTTCGACCGAGCTGACCCGCGCCTGTCTCGATCGCATCGAAGCGATGCAGGGCAAGCTCAACTGTTTCGTGCACGTGCACGCCGAGCAAGCCCTGGCAGCCGCGCGCCTCGCCGACGAGGAGCTCGCCGCCGGTAAGCTGCGCGGGCCACTGCACGGCGTGCCCCTCGCCCACAAGGACTGCTATTACCGCGAGGGCCGTCTGTCCACCTGCGGCAGCCCGCTTCGCGGCCAGCACATCGCCGACTCCACGGCGACCGTGCTCTCCCGGCTCGACGCCGCGGGCGCGCTCGATCTCGGCGGGCTGCACATGTCGGAGTGGGCCTTCGGCCCGACCGGGCACAACGAGCACTTCGGTCCCTGCCGCAATCCCTGGAATCCTGCCCACATCTCGGGCGGCTCGTCGAGCGGCTCGGGCGCGTCGGTGGCGGCGAGACTGGTTTTCGCGGCCCTCGGCTCCGACGTCGGCGGCTCCATCCGGCTGCCGGCAGCGGCGTGCGGCGTGGTCGGCCTGAAACCGACCCTGACCCGGGTGAGCCGCCACGGCGCCATGGCCATGTGCTACTCCCTCGAGCACGTCGGCCCGCTCACGCCCAGCGTGCGCGACTGCGCGCGCATCCTGTCCATCGTCGCCGGCCACGACCCGCGCGATGCCCTTTCCAGCCGGGAGCCCGTGCCCGATTACGAGGGGTTGCTGGACGCCGGGATCCGCGGGATGCGCATCGGGGTACCCGTCAACGGCTTCTACGATCACGTGGACGACGAGGTGGGAGCGCTGCTCCAGCGAAGCCTCGGCGTTTTACGCGATCAGGGAGCGGAGATCGTCGAGGTGCGGGTGCCGGATCTCGATTTGCTGGCACGGCTGGGGAAGCTGGTGATGGCGGTGGAAGGCGCCGCCGTGCACGGCAACCAGATCCGCGAGCGGGGTGACCAGTACAGCGATCAGGTTCGAAAGCGCATAGAGCCGGGATTCCACATTCCGGCCTCCCGTTATCTGGAATCCCTGCACCTTCGCAAGCATTTTCTCGCTGACATCATGCAAGGCGCGTTCGCCGAAGCCGATGTTCTGCACGCACCCGTGCTGTCGACGCCGGTGCCGACGATCGCGGAAACCGACGTCAAGGGTGCCCGGAACATGCCCGAGGTGATCGGATCGATCATCCGCTGCACGCTGCCGGTCAGCTATCTCGGCCTGCCGGCATTGAGCGTACCGTCCGGATTCACGAGCAACGGGCTGCCGAGCGCCTTTCAGCTCATCGGGCGGCCCTTCGCCGAGGCGCGCCTGCTTGCTGTGGGTCATGCGTACCAGCGCGCCACCGACTGGCACGAGCAGATACCGGCGCTAGCGTGAAGGGGGCGCGCTCTCGATGGGAGCCGCCCGTCTCGTCGTCGACGACGAGACCGATCTCGAAAGGAAGATAAATCGGGGCACCCAGGCCCGAACGCGCGCGATCACGATAACCGCATACCCTCAGCCCCTGTCGTCGGACTTCTTGGCGGTGCCAGCCTGCGCGTCTTCGGCCTCGAGCGCGGCAGCGCCCGCTAACGCGAGCGCCGGCGTGGCCGCTTCGACGATGACACGCTTCGGCGCGAAGCGAATCCCGTGCTCCTCGAACGCCTTCTGGATGCGGGTGAAGGCCTCGCGACGCACGAAGAACTGCTGGCCCGGGACTGCCGTGAACTTGCACCGCACGATCAGCGCCGAGTCTTCCATTCGATTGACACCCTGGGATTTCAGAGGCAGAGGCGCCAGCATCAACGGTGCGAGCTCCTCGTCTTTTTCCATTTCCTGGCCGACCTGCTTGATGATCTTTCGCACCTTGTTGATATCGGTCTCAAAAGGCAGGCGGAGCTCGAATTTCATGATGGCCCAGTCGCGGCTGTAATTGGTGAGATGCCGGATCTCGCCGAAGGGAATCGTGTGTAACGGGCCGTTGTGATGACGAAGCCTCAGCGAACGAACCGAAATACCTTCGACCACGCCTCGCACTTCCCCAATCTCGACGTACTCACCCATGCGAAAGGCATCATCGAGAAGAAAAAAGATACCCGATACGATGTCGCGCACCAGCGTCTGGGCGCCGAAGCCAATAGCGATACCGACCACGCCGGCTCCGGCAATGAGCGGCCCGATGTTTACTCCGAGCGCGGACAGCACCAGCAGCACACCCATGATAATCAGTGTGATCAGAATGACTTTGCGAAACAGTGGCAGCAGCGTCTGCGCACGACTTTGTCCAGCGCCACCGATTGCACCTGACGCGGCGGCCTCGCCCTCGCCCTCGCCCTCGGGGCCTTCATCCGATCCCATGTGATAGGAGACGGCGGCCTTTACCACGCCCCAGATCGCATAAGCCAGCAACACCGTCACGACGATATCGAAAAAGGCGGTGCCGACCCGCTCGCCGGCTATGCCCTTGACCACAGCCTGCACCTCCACCCCCCAGAAGCTCATCACGACGAGCAGCGCCACGAGTCCGAGCACGATGCGCAGGTTTCTAAGAACGACTGCCTGAATCTCCTGGCTGGCAATCTGCCGAGAGGCCTGCTCCGCGGCGCTCGCGGGTGCCAGAGTAAGCAGCGAAGCTTCCGCCTCTGACCTCCCCGCCTCCTCGCTGCTGGACCCGAACATTCTCGCAATTATCCTGCGCAGAGCGACATCGAGCAGCGGCAGCAGCATCAAGAGAGCAAATGTTTTGGTACCGGGATAACCAGACCGGCCTCCCTCCATGCCGAGTCGCGCGACGCCTAAAACGTAGAGAATTACGATCGCTGCAATGGCGAAAAGGTGCCAGTACGCCGCAAAGGTATTGACGAAGTCGCCCATGCCGGCCTCCTGCTCGTCACTGCCGCCGCGAATGATCGCGGCGTACCGGTCCCGGGCCTGCCAGATCATGACGGCCAACACAATCACGAAAATCGTCACGAGGATGAACCTGACGAGTCCGGTCACGCGAGCGTCGATGGCGAACACGTCCAGTGCTTCGAGCGTGATCATATCCACGACGATAAAGCCTGCGAGAACGAGCAGACGCCATCGCAGCGTGCGCGCGTCGTCGTCATTCAGAGCAACGAGCCTCAGGGCGGGGCTGCGGGGCGCCAGCACGGTGTCGATGGCGATCGCGATGGCCCTCATGATGACCACCAGGCTCAAGACCATGACGAAAAGCGGCTCCGCCCCGTCGTTGTCCCAGGTGGCAAGGAACATGACCGTGAATGCGGCAGCGAAGAACACCAGCAGGGCGAAAAGCCCCACGAGCGCCCGCACAGTCGAGGCGCCGAGGCGCGCGACGAAGGTCTGCGGCGCGGCGTGTGGCGCCGCCGTCCTGCCCATTCCCGTGGCCCGGCGCAGCAGCGCCTCGGCGATCCAGCCGGCGACGAGCATGAGCACGATACCGGCAACGACACCCCACAACGACACGGTCCCCGCGAGCGTGGCCTGGGAGCGGATCTGGCCGGGCATCGTCGAAAGCTCTTCCCATGCGCTCAGAATCTGAGCGAGTCGATCACGCGACCGCTCGAGGGCGTCGTGGAGCTCATCCATGGCATCGACGTCCTCGGTTGCCTCGGCTTCGCTCTCCGCGACTCGCTTGTCGAGCTCCCGGGTCAGCAGCGCGCGCACCTGATCGTCGGAGAGCCTCGACAGCAGGTCGCGGACCTCCTCCTTTGTGAGCTTATCGGGCAGCTCCTCGAGCGTAGTCTGCTGCTCGCTGCCGGACACGCCCGCCAGCGGAAGCGCAGCCGACGCCGTCGCCGTGGTGCCCAGGAGCACTGAAAAGGCCAGGAGACACGCCGCTGCCTCGATACGAATCATCGCCATTACCACCGGCATTGGTCGGAAAGAGGTGTGAGGTTAGCCTGCCCACGCCCGGCTGTTCAACGCTTCTTCCGTACGGGTGCCCCCTGCATTAGCATGTCGCTGTTTTCGTCACGCTCGAATTCGGAGTGCTGCAGATGGCAAAGACCACTGTCTCGTCGTGGAATGACTTCGACCCCTTGCGCCACGTAATCGTGGGCAGGGCCGACAATACCTGTATCCCCCCGTCGGAGCCCGCCACGGAGGCCAAGATTCCGGAGGACAGCGACATGCGGGGTATGTGGGGTCCGCGCCCCGCCGAGACCGTCGAAAGAGCCAACGAGCAGCTGGAGAATCTCGTCCACATTCTCGAGGGCCGCGGGATTCGTGTCGACCGGCCGAGCCCGCTCGAGTGGAACCAGGCCGTGAGCACGCCGGACTTCGAAACCGGAGCCATGTTCGGCTGCATGCCGCCACGTGATGTTCTGCTGACCGTAGGCAAGGAAATACTGAGCGCACCCATGTCGTTCCGCTGCCGCTACTGGGAGTACCTGGCCTATCACCCGCTGATGCAACGCTACTTCGACGAGGATCCCGAATTCCGCTGGGAACAGGCTCCGCGACCACGCCTTACCGACGACTCCTACAAGCAGGGATATTTCAACGAGATCACCATCGAAGAGCGCCTGCGCAGAACCGCTGCACTCGATTTCGTGACCACCGAGCACGAGCCGCTGTTCGACGCCGCCGACGTGCTGCGCATCGGCCGGGATCTGTTCTGTCAGCACGGCCTCACCACGAACCGCCGCGGCATGGAGTGGCTACAGCGGCACTTTCCCGGGCATCGGGTGCACTCGGTCAATTTTCCGGGCGATCCATACCCCATTCACATCGACGCGACCTTCGTGACGCTGCGCCCCGGGCTCATCATCAACAATCCTCAGCGACGCCTCCCCGATGAGCAACGCGCCATCTTCGAGGCCAATGATTGGGAAATCATCGATGCTGCCCCTCCTGCGCACAATCAGCCGCCGCCCTTGTGCTACTCGAGCGTGTGGTTGTCGATGAATTGCCTCATCCTGGATCACGAAACGGTTTGCGTGGAAGCGAGCGAGCACCACCAGATGGAACAGCTCGACAAGCTCGGCATGGAGGTTATCCCGGTGCCGTTTCGCGATGCCTATCCCTTCGGCGGCGGTCTGCACTGCGCCACCGGAGATGTGTATCGCGAGGGAAGCTGCGACGATTACTTTCCAAAGCAAGTGCCCGGCACACGGATTCGGCCGATCGAATGAGAAGACATGCCGACAAATCCTCCGTCTGATACGGAGCCGTCCGAGATTCCGGAGGAACCCCTCTCCAGACGACAAGCTGCGATCGTCTATGCCGACGTCGCAAACTACAGCGGTCTTTGCGCCATAGACGAGGACGCCACACACCGCCAGCTCGAGCAATGTCTGGACATATTTACGGCATCTGTCACAGGGCACGGCGGCAGCGTCCACCACTATGCCGGCGATGCCATTCTCGCCACGTTCGAATCCGCCGCAGAGGCGGTCGCGTGTACCGTAGCGGTACAGAAGCGCATGCTTCAAATCAACGAGCCGATAGCCGCGTCCCGACGCGTCGAGTTTCGTATCGGCATCAACGAGGGCATCGTCATACCGAGCCGAGGCGATGTCTACGGTGAGGACGTCAACATTGCTGCGAGGCTGGAAACCCTGTGCACGCCCGGGGGCATCTGCGTATCGGAGCGGGTCAGGCAGGCGCTCGACGACAAGGCCCGCGACGTGCGCGTCACCTATCTGGGCGAAAGACGCCTGAAGAATCTGCCACGGCGTGTCGCGGCGTATTTACTCGAAGTCGGCAACGCATCGGAGCCGTCAGCGAGGCGATTCCGCTCGCACGACGGTACGTGGCTGCAACTACCCGAGCAACCCTCGCTCGCGGTAATACCGTTCAAATGCCTGGACGACGACACGGCCGTCGCGCAGTTTGCCGACGGCCTGACCATGGAGATCATGACGGAGCTGATAAAGCTTTCGGGTCTTTTCCTCGCGAGCGATTTTTCCACTTTGCGCTACCGCAAAGATGACCCGAGTCCACAGGCGGTGTCGAGAGAGTTGGGAGTGCGTTATTTGCTCGAGGGAACAGTCCGGCGCTCGAACGAGCGCCTTCGGGTTCACGCCCAGCTCACCGATGCGATGAATGGAAGCAAGATCTGGGCGGAACGCTACGACGACACCCTCGACGACATTTTCAGAATCCAGGATGAGATCACGGATGCGATTATCTCTGCTCTCGATGTTAAGCTGGTCTCCGGCAGGCGCTCTCACGTCACACGTCAGTCATTGAGAAACCGCGAGGCGCTGCAGCACTATTATAACGGCTGGTCGCATCTCATCACGGGAACCCGCGAAGATCTCATTCTCGCCCAGCGGGAATTCGAGACGGCCGCGGATCTCGAGCCGGATTCACCGCTACCGCTGGCCATGGCGTCGTGGACATACTGGTGGCAGGGATTTCGCGCTCTGACCACTGATTCCAGGAACGCGCTCGAACGCGCCGAGCACTTCGCCCGACGCGCACAATCGTTGGAAGACCCGAACGGATTCGCGAGCATGGTCATGGCGCACGTGCATCTGTTGCGCAACGAGCACGACGAGGCGCTCGAGGCGGCCCTGCGCGCTCTCAATCTACGACCGAGCTGTGACGTGAGCGCCGCGGCTGTTGCAAACGTGCTCAACTACGTGGATCGATCCGAGGAGGCGATTCAGTATGCCGAGCGGGCGCTGCGTCTCACCCCCATCGCACCGACAATCTACCCAGCAATTCTCGCCAGCTCCTACTACGGCGCCGGACATCTGGAGGAAGCGATCGCCGCCGCGCACGTGATCATCGAGCACAACCGGGACGCACTCGACGCATGGCTGGTGCTTGCTGCGGCGGAAAGCGCCATCGGCAACCACGCTGCTGCGCGCGCAGCCATCGACGAGGTGCTGCGGATAAAGCCCGATCTCACCCTCGAGGCGTACCTCGAGACCCAGCCTTATGCAGAGAAGAAGCGTCTCGAGGAGCTGGCTGCCCGTTTGCGCCAGGCCGGTCTGCATTGACGACCGCCTCGGTCGGCGTAGCAGCGATCGCAGGCTGAACAGGCGGCCCTGGCCGAGTGCGGTGATGTACACTAGCGCCGGTTTGAAGCAGAAACACGGCAGAGGATTCATCTTTGAAGCGACAGACTGAGCGATTCGGGCCCTACGCCGTGCTGGCCTGCCTGGTCGCCGGGCTGCTGATCCCCTCGATCGCCCCCGCTCAGACCGGCGCCGCCGACTCCAAGCCGGCGCCGGCTGCCGCCTCCAGGGATCCGGCAGCCGCCAGGCAGCAGGTTGAGCAGGACACCACGCTCACAGCCGACATCAAGGCGAAAGTGCTCGAGCTCATCGAACAGGCCGAAACGGCGGCCTCGCAGGCCGAAAAGCTCAGGTCGGAAAACGACCTGCTTCAAAAGCGCATCGATTCGGCGCCGTCGAGAATTGTCGAGCTCCGCCAGCAGCTCGACAATCCCCCCGCGCCGGAGCCCTTACCGAGCGGCGCGAGCATCGAGACGCTGCAATCCCTTATCAGCCAGAAGCGCGCCGAGTTTCTTGCCGCCCGCGACGCGGCCGATCGATACCAGGCCGAGAAGGCAGAGCTCGTTCGGGCGGCGAGCACGCTGCTGGCGGACTACGTCGAGCGCGAACGCAGCGTGCAGCGGCTGAACGAGCAGCTCAACGCGGCACCTGCTCCAGGCGAGGCTCCGATTCTTCAGCAGGCCCGACGGGGTTTCCTGACCGCGCGCAAGGCGCTTGAAGAATCCACGCTCGAAGCGCACCGGCTTCGCACCTTCAACCATGACCTGCTGGTAGAGCTGATCACACGTGAGCTCGATGTGGCGCTCGCCAGAGCGTCTGCGCTCGAAGCCCAGGTGAAGGAGCTCGATCAGCTGCTACAGAGGGAGCGCGAGGATGTGGCGCGGGTGGACCGCCTGGAAGCAACCGCGACCCTTGCGACAACCGCCGAGCTTCCCGAAGCGATTGCGAAAATCGCCGGCAAGAACGCAGAGCTCAAAGCAGACATCGAGAGCGCCATTGAACGGGAAAACACACTGAACGAATCGTTGCGCAGCGCCGCCCAATTGTTGCGCGAGCTCAATGACAGCTTCTCTACGATTCGCGAAAGAGTTTCGACCTACGGCGCCTCGCAAGCCATCGGCCGGCTCCTTCAACGGCGGCTCAATCTGCTGCCTTCGACACTGGAGTACCGGCAGCGCGCCCGGCAACGGCAAGGAGAGATATCCGACGTCATCAACAGGCGCATCGATATTGAAGATGAACGCCGGACGCTCTCCGACGTCGACACCGGAGTCGATTCGCTCATGGCATCAATTCCGCCCGAGGAAGTCGAATCGAAATCGCAAGAGCTCCGAGAGCGGGCCATGGAGCTTTTGCGATCCAAGCGCGACACCCTGACAGATCTCCATGACGCTTACAACCGCTACATGACACGGCTCGTTGCCCTCGATACGGCAGAGAAGGAGATCGCTCAGACCGTGGCCGAAATGAGCAGCTTCATTCGCAAGCAGCTCCTTTGGATTCCCACACTGCCCCCGCTTTCACCCAAGGACCTGACTGCGACACCCACGGGGCTCCTCTGGCTTATTTCTCCCGTCAACTGGCTTGATGCCATCAAGGAGGCGTTTGCATCGTTTGTCGCTACGCCTTTCGTGTCCTCGCTCTTTCTCCTCGCAGTCATCGCTGTTTTCGTGGTGAGACGGCAGGCCAAGCGTGAGCTACCGGCTCTCGCCGAGCGAACCCGCCGCATTCGCACGGAATCCTTTACGCTCACGCTGAAGGCACTCGCTTATACGCTGGTGGCGGCGCTCAGCCTGCCCATATCCCTGGCGTTCTTCTCCAGGCTGCTTGCCGCTGAGCCGACGCCCGATGAGGCGCACTTCAGCCTGGCAGTCGCCGATGCGATGTGGGAGATAATGATCTTCGCCTATGTCTTGGGTCTGCTTCGCTGGCTTACCAGGTCTTCCGGACTCGGGCCGCGCCATTTTCGCTGGGCGCCCGATGTGTGCAGGCGACTGCACGTCGGACTCCTGTGGCTGCCATGGGTGGTGCTTCCCCTGGTTTTCACCACGAGCGTCGCGATGCAGAGCCTTCGCCTCGAGCACATCGTGGGAGTCGGCCGGCCTGCACTGATTACAGCCCTTGTTGCGATCGTGGTTTTTCTCTGGCGATCGTTCGGTCGCTCCGGGCCTTTTGGAAAGTACCTGCAGGATCACGAAGACGACTGGCAGGCCAGGTTGTGGTTCCTGTGGTTCCCACTCATCCTCGGCATTCCGCTTGCGCTTTGTGTCATGTCCGGCCTCGGCTACCAGGAAGCCGCACGCACGCTCGGCTATTTGATTTTCGGCGAAACCATGTGCTTGCTCATCGGCCTTCGTCTGCTGAACGACATTCTCATTCGCTGGTTCAACGTGACCGAGCGTCAATCGCGTCTCGCTGCCGCCCTGCGCCAGCGCGAGGAGGCGCGCGCGGAGCGTGGGCAGGAGGAACCGGAAGGCATCAGCGGCTTCGAGATCGAAGTTCCCGAGGTCGACTACCACGAGCTCGGCGAGCAGGCCCGCACCGTGATTCGTGTGGGTGTCTTCCTCGGCCTCATCCTGAGCATCGGGACCATATGGAGCGATCTCGTTCCCACGCTCGGCCTCCTGGAGCGCGTCAACCTCCCCTTCTCCAAGCTGGCTCTGGTTGACGGGGTCGAGCGGCAGCTTCCGGTCAACCTCGCTGATCTCATCGTCGGGCTGCTCATTCTCGCAGGCACGCTGTTTGCTGCAAAAAATCTATCAGGTCTTCTCGAGTTCACGTTCCTGAGGCGATTGCGTCTGGATACCGGCGGTAACTACGCGATCGTGACGCTCTGCAAATACTCCATCATCGCCATCGGCGTCATGGCTACCCTGTCGACGATTGGTCTGCAGTGGTCAAAGATTCAATGGCTGGTCGCAGCGCTCGGCGTTGGTCTCGGCTTCGGGCTGCAGGAAA
>JABAOG010009683.1_pt1 | contig 28112 bp, 19 predicted proteins | sample 7062131 | NCBI WGS metagenome assembly JABAOG01 (sample SAMN14538629, study PRJNA623070) | marine sediment metagenome | biome: marine biome [ENVO:00000428]; feature: marine pelagic biome [ENVO:01000023]; material: deep marine sediment [ENVO:00002113] | place: India: Arabian Sea | collected... | reverse complement strand
GTAGCCGCGGCGGTACTCGAACTTGTCGACGGCCTTCATGAGGCCGATGTTGCCCTCCTGGATGAGGTCGATGAGCGGCAGGCGGCCGCGGTTGTAGCGGCGGGCGATGCTCACGACGAGGCGGAGGTTGGCCGCGACGAAGCGGTTCTTGGCGCGCTGCTGCGCACGCTGGGCGCGGCTCACGCGCTTCAGGTAGTCCTTGAAGGAGGCGGTGATGCGGATCTCGTCGCCGAGCATGTCCCGCTCCTCGGCGAACTCACCGGCCAGGCGATGGACGGCCTTGTCGGCCTCCTGGACGTAGAGTCGGTCGCTGTCCACGCCGCGAAGCTCGGTGGAGACTTCGTCGGCGAAGTTGTCCCACTTCACCTGCTGGCGCTTGCCGAGCTTGCCGCGCTTGGCGCTCTTGGCGAGCTTACGCATGCCGGCGAGGCCCGCGGGGACCTCCTCGACGCGCTCCTCGACGACGGTGGCGACCGTCTCGAAGCAGGCGGGGTAGGAGAAGAGGGCCTTCCAGTAGCCGATCTCCAGCTCCTCGACCTTGCGAGCAGCGTCGATCTCTTCCTGCGGGGTGAGCACTCGGTGGCTCGCCATCTCGCGGAAGTAGCGGCTGAGGGTCGAGTCCCCCGCACCCTGCCGCTCGAGCTCCTTGAGGGCCTTCTCGGCGTCCTTCTTCTTCTTGAGGACCGCCTTCTTCATCGTCTTTCGTGCTGCCGTCTTCGCCATGATGTCTGTTCACTCCCGCTGGGACTTCGGCCTCGAGGGACAACGAGGCCCCCAGCGCTTTTGTTTCCGGCCGGAGCCGGTCGGGGGGATTTCGGATGTGGTTCGGATAAACCGCTCCGCCGCCATCGCCTCGGAGCCGTGGACTCCTCGGTGATGCCGTCGATTACGCGATCACATTTTTCGGGTTGCACATCGCGTGCCGTGCTTTGTAGTCGGCCCGCGCAACCCTCGATCCGGCCCTTGGGGTGGGGCCCGATGCCTCATTTCACCCCGGAACCATAGGCATGAACTCGGTTCTGCAAACCCCTGACGACGCTTTTCTGCCGGGGGGTGGCCAATTGGTGTGAGGTGGCTAATGGAGTGGCCACTGCGCCGCGATCGGTGGCGAATGGATCAGCCACCCCGCGTTTGGCGGTCGAAAACCGACCGAACGGCCGAAGTGCGGTCCGTGCTAAAGGCTTCTGCATGCGATCGGCCCCGATCTGGTGCGCCCTCGGCCTCGCCGGCGCCTTCCTCTCCGTCCCCGCGCACGCGCAGCTCGACGAGCGCGTCGATCTCGGCTCGCAGGTACGAGTGCAGCTGCAGGTGGAGGACGGTTCGGCCGCCCTCCGATTGAGCGGCCGCGGCCCATCGGTCAGCCGTCCCCTCCCCTCCGCGACCGTCGACGGCGCCTCGGTCCGCACCGTGGCCCTGGCCGGCGGAGCCAGGGTGGCGGTCATCACCATCCCCGATCGGGCGGTGGCCCTGGTGGGAGCCAAGCGTGGCCGGCCGGAGGTGCTGTGGGTCGGCCAGCTCACGCCCCGGGGCGATCCCGGCGAGCAGCGCCAGGACGTGCTCCAGATCGCCGACCGGACGGGCGACGGAGTGGACGACATCATCGTCGGCTACACGCAGCAGGGACGCGCGATCTGCGGCGAGGAAGAGACGCTCCTCGAGCCACGCGCGGTCGACCCGCGGAGCCTCACTCTCCGCTCGGTCACCCTCCGAAATCTGGGTGAGGCCACCGAGAGCGCGGTGGTCGCCTCCGACGAGCCGCCCGAGGGGCTCGAGGCGGGGGCGAGCCCGCTGCTGGCCCTGCTTCGAGCCCGCGGGGCCTCGACGGCGGCGGGACGGAGCGATCCGCCGCTGCCGATCGCGCTGGTCGACGACGACCTCGCGACCGCCTGGACCGAGGCGGCCGCCGGCAACGGGCGCTGGGAGTTCGCCACGCTCCGGGTGAGCGACCCGGGGCTGGCCATCCGCGCGCTCCGCGTCGTGCCCCGAACGGCCGAGCGCGAGCGCGGCGTGCCCCGCTCCTTCTACGTGCAGGGCAGCTCGGGCGTGCGGCTGGCCGTGACCTTCCCCCGAGAGCCGGCGGTCGGCGAGGCCTGGTGGATCGTGCTGCCGGAGCCCGCCCGCTGGAGCTGCGCCTCGGTGATCCTCGGCGAGCCCTTCGGGGACGCCAGCCACGTGGGCCTGGCCGAGCTCGACGCCTTCTCCGAGGTCGACTTCGGCGGCGGCGTGGCCGCGCTGGTCTCCCGGCTGGCTTCCGGAGGCGAGGAAGGAGCCCGCGCGGCGCGCGCGCTTCGCTCGCTGGGGCCGGACGTCCTCGACACCCTCCACGCGGGCTGGACGGAGATGACCCCGGTGGAGCGACGGCTCGTCTTGCGCGTGGCCGCGGCGCACCCGAGCGACCCGCGCGCGGCGGGCCTCTTCGCCGGAGCCGCCGGCGACGACGACGAGACCGTCCGGGCGGCGGCGGTGACCGAAGCGGAGCAGATCCGAGAGGACGACCTGCTCTCGGCGCTGGTGGGCATCCGCGCCGAGGCGGGAACGCCGGCCGCCGGGACGGCGGACGCGGCGGCGATCGCCCTGCTGCGGCGCTCTCCCGACGCCGTCGCGATCGCCCTCGAGGCGGTCGCGCGCGAGGGTGGCGAGGACCGCCCCGCCCTGCGCACGGCGATCCGAACCGCCGCCGTCCGGGGCTCCGACGCCGTCGCCGAGACGCTGCGCGGCTGGCTCGACGACGCGCGCCCCGGAGCCCGCGCGTCGGTCGGCCTCGGCCTCGCGGCCCACGAAGACACGGCCGAGCTCGCGCGGCTCGCCCTCGACGGGGCGCCGCAGGCGGAAGCGTTCGCGGACCGCTGGCGCTTCGCGACCGCGGCCACCGCGCTGGACGAGGTGTCGACGGAGGTGACCGCCTGGCTCGGGGAGCAGGCCCGTGCCGAGGAGTGGATGATGCGGGCGGTCGCCCTGACGGCGCTCAGCCACCTCGGAGCCGAGGGCGCGACCGCGGCGGCGAAGCGCGGCCTCGAGGACGACTACCCCCGGGTTCGGGTCGCGGCCATCGAAGCCCTGGCCGGCGACGAGGCGCAGCTCGAGGCGATCGCCGTCCGTGCCCGGCAGGATCGCTGGCCGATGGTCCGCGCGGCCGCCGTCGTGGCGCTGGCCCCGATGGCCCGCGCGCGGCCGGTCGTACGCCGGGCGGTGCGTGATCGCCACGAGGTGGTGCGCGCGGCGGCGATCGCGGCGCTGGCGGCCCAGGAGGACTGGGGCGCCTGGGCGCTCGTCGAGGACCGGCTGACGACCGAGAAGGAGTGGCCGGTGGTGCTCGAGGCTTCCGTCGTCTTCGCCGAGGCGCGCTGCGACCCGGACGCCGTGGACGCGCTGGGCGAGGTGATCGAGCGAGCCCAGCGCCCCCGCCCTTGGCAGCCCGACGTGGAGGTGGCCGCGCGGGCGGTCCGAGCGCTGGCCGCGATCGGCGGCGAGGAGGCCGAGGAGCTCATCCGGCGAGCCGCCTCCGATCTCTCCCCGCAGATGATCCGCATCGCGGCCGAGGCGGCGGGCGAAGTGCCTTCCTGCCGCCCGTGAGCCGGAGGGGCGATCCCATCTTGTGACCGTGACGACGGCCGTGGTACGGTCCGCGCCATCGCTGGGGGTGCAATTTCGACCCGGCGTTACACATCGAGATCGCTCATGATTCGACGCGCACAGCTGGTCCTCATCGCCCTCGCTCTGGCCGTACCCTTCGTACAGGGCTGCGGTGAGCACGAAACCGATCTGGTCGTGGAGCGGCTCCCCGACGTGGAGCCGAACCTCCCGTCGGTGCCGACTCTGCCGCCGCCGCCCCACCCGGTGACCTATGACGACGGCAGTCACTCGGTCTACGGCCTGCGGGCCCGGCTGCGGAACACCATCGACACCGAGGTCGAGGCGACCGGCTACATCGTCGAGATCTACGTCCCGCCGGAGTGCGAGGAAGAGCCCTGCCCGACGCCGCTCGCGCCACACCTCTGGATCGCGGACACCCGCGACGAGGAGAGCCGCCGCGACCAGCTGATGGTGGTCGGCTACGCCGAGAACCAGGAGCAGATCGACGAGGCCGTCGAGCTCGCCGAGCGCGGCCGCTACGAGCCGCCCGACCCCGAGACGGGGCTCCTGCCGATCCCGACCGACTTCCACGTCGGCAACAAGGTGAAGTTCTCCGGTCAGTTCAACCGGGTGGCCGCCGGCTTCAACAACTCCGAGGGTCTCCTCGACTACCGCGGTCACGAGACCATCGAGAACGTGGCCGCCGAGGAAGAAGAGTAGGCCCGCCCTACTCTCCCGGCTCCCTCGAAGCCCGCGCCTCGGCGCGGGCTTCTTTCGTTCTGCCGGAAGCGGCGGAGGGCCGGGCGGGCGTGATCGGCCACCGCCCTGTCGGGCGCGGCGGGCGGAGACGCTGCCAGGTCGTATCGTGTCGCCGACCGAGCGGCGGCGTACCTACCTACGAATGGCCGCGGCTGGCAGACTCCTGCAGGGCCGAGATCATCGCGTGCTCCCAGCTCGAGCCTTCAGCGGAGGCGCTTACGACTCCGTCGTCTCCGACCGAGACATCGAGGCCGAGCGCCGCGAGTGCTGCGGGGAGGCGGTCTGCCTCGAGCGCATCGGCCCAGTCCTCGGAAGAGGCAGCATCGATCCAGCGGCGCCAGATGGTGGGATCGTTGGATCCGAAGAAAGACTCGAAGAACTTCCCGTTGGTGCCTCCCAGCAGGAGGGCTAGCTCGCCGAGCCGCCGCGCCGCGTCCTCATGTACCGTTGCCGCGCTGCGCACCTCCACGAGCTCCGCCTCGACCTCTTGGGCGCGTGCTGCCCTTTCGTCACGCTCCGTGCGGATCGCCTCGACCTCTTCGTTGATCGTCGCGATGCGCTCCTGCAGCTCGGTGTTCCCCTTGCGCAGCCCCTCGAGCTCACGTCGCTGCTGGTCGGAGAGGGCCGACGCCTTCTTCGCCTCGGAGAGCTCCACTTCCACCTTTGCACGCGCAGCCTTCGCTCGGTCACGCTCCCGCACCGCGGCGTCTCGCTCGCGGGCCAGGCCGTCACGTTCCTGCGTCAGCGCTTCGAGCTCGGCACGGAGCTTCTTCGCCCCGTCGTTGCTCTTCTCCGCCCGGCGGAGCGCCTCCGTTGCGTCTTCGAGCTTCTTCTGGGCCTCGCGCGCCTCGTCCTTTGCGACCTGCTCACCCTTGGTGGCTTTGCCGAGCGCGCGGCGGGCTTCGTCGAGCTCACCCCGGGCTTCGTCGAGCTGGCGCTTCAGGGCGCCGGACCCGCCGCCGGCCCCCGCGAACTGCGAACGCAGCTTCTCCTCCTTCGCCGCCCGGAGCTCCGCCCGGAGAGCGCTCACCCTCTCGGTGCTCGCCTGCTGGGCTTTGCGATGCGTCGCGTCGGTCTGGCGAAGCGCCTCGACCTCCGCGGTGAGCTTCCGAACCATCTGCGCGCCGGCCAGCGCCTTCTCGCGCGCGGCCTCGGCCTTTGCCGCCTCCTCGGTCCGCTCGGCCTCGATGGCCCCGAGGGCTTCGTCCGCCACGGAGAGCTCCGACCGAAGCCGCTCTGCTTCGGCTTCTGCCTCGTCGAGCCGTGTGGCGGTCGCATGCAGCTGTGCTTTCGCCCCGTCGAGCTCGGTGCGCAACGTCTCGAGCTGCTGGGCCACGCCTTTCTCACTGCCGAAAACCCGACTGAGGAAGCCCTGCTTCGCGGGCACCGACGCCTCATCACCCGCCACGTCAGCTCGCCTCCGCCATGGGCGGCTCATCGGACTGCAGTCGCCGGATGTGACTGAAGAGGAGACCGAGCTGGACGCTCTTGTCGGCGATCATTGCGACACTCCCGCGGGGCGTCATGCCAACGGTGATCACTTCATCGAGGTACATCAACATCATGGTCTCGAGGGGACCCACGTCGCGTCGTGCACCGAGCGTCTGCGCTGCGCGCACGATCAGGTCGAGCGCAGGGCCCGAAAGCGCGGCCCGCTTCCCATCGCCGTAGCTCCCCATCACTTCCCCGCGCTCGTCGAGCACCAGCACCGCCGATGCGTGCGCCAACGCGCCGTAGATCGCCTTCTCGTCGTCCATCGGTGCCTGCACCTCCATTCTTACATAAACTGCACCCGCAAGATGCCGGCAAGCACATCTCGATCAACCGACAAATGCGGCGTCGAATATCACCAATTCAGACCGCCCTCACAATGGGTGCTTTCCGCAGCTCATAGTCACATCACGTCACCCACGTGGCCAACTCGGGCCATCGTGGCCAGAGAGCTCACTCTTCGAGGGCTGCACGAATGCAGCCCCGGACGAGAGCTCGCGAACCCGACTTCGGAGCGACCATTCTCTCTCGAGCCTCCAGGGCTTCGAGGGAGGACTTCATGGGAGGGGCGCGAGGAGGGCTTCGACGGTGGCGGAGCGGAGCACGAGGCCCACGCCGAGGTCGGCGCGGCGGGCGTGGACTCGGTCGGGCTCACCGGTAGGCGCGCCGATCTGGATCGTGTACTCGCGGGGCTCGGGGGCCCCTTCCTCGCGCTCGACGGTGATCGACGCGCGGGGCGGCGTGAGGCCGTCGGCCGGGGCCGGCGGGCCGTAGGCGCCGCCACCGGCCACGCGGAGGTGGTCGAGGGCGCCGAGGAGCGCGTCGGAGACCTCCGGGGGCACGGGGCCGTCGTCGGTCACCCACTCGCCCTGGTCGTTGCGGATGGTCAGCGTGCGGCCGCCGCTCTGGAGCTCGAGGCGCGCGATCTCGTAGCGGCTCGTCGCCAGCAGATCCCGCGGCACCAGCGCGCCCTCGAGGCGGTCCACCAGGTCGGGCTCGACCAGGAAGACCGCCGAGTCGCCGTCCAGCCGCGCGTAGGCGCCGTCGGCCGTGGAGCGGCCGACGCGCAGCCGGCGCTCGCTCGGCTCGCCGTCCTCGGGGTCGACGGTGAAGACCACGTCGATCCGAGGGTCGTCGAGGCCGTGGGTCGGCTCGGGCTCGTCGGCGACGAAGCGAACCGCCTGCAGGCTGGCCAGCTCGCGCACCAGCGCGCGGACCTCGCTGCCGTCGGCCTCCGTCGCCAGCGGGGCGGTGATCTGCCAGCCCTCGCCCTCCGGCTCGAGGCGCTCGGTCTGGCTGCCTCGACGGATCGCCAGGGCGTCGATCGCCGCGGCCGGCACCTCGATGAGCTGCCGCGGCCGCAGCCGAGCCACCGAGGGCTCGAAGTCCGTCGGCGCGCTGGCCGGCACCACCAGGATGGCGGGCTCGTCGTCGCGGCGCAGATAGGCGCCCTCGCTGGTCACCGCGCCCAGGGCGACGCTTTCGCTTCGGTCCTCGGTGGCCTCGAGCGTCACGGTGACCGCCGGATCGAGCAACCCGTGGGCGCGGAACGCGGCCTCGTCGGCCGGGACGATGACCGCGCTGGCCCGGTTGGCCTTGATGGCCCGGAGCCACTCGGCGAGCGCGTCGTCGTCGACCGCGCCCTCCCGGACCGGCCCGGCGCCCTCGAGGCGATAGACCCACGAGCCGTCCTCGCCCTGCGTGATCGCCAGGGTCTCTCGGCCCGCCTGCACCGTCATCGACTCCAGCTCGAGGTCGTTGAGAGTGAGCGGGCGCAGCTCGCGCCACTCGCTGCGGTCGATCAGCAGCGGCTCGACGTCCCGGTTCGCCACGCAGGCCAGCGGACCGAGCGTGCTCTCGCCATCCACGATGCGCCGGACCCGAGCGTAGCGCTGCTCCGGGTTGCCCTCGCAGGGGCCGCCGAGCGTCAGCTCCAGGATCACCTGGCCTTCGCCCTCGTCTTCGCCGGCGGCGCGCACGGCGCGGACGACCAGTCCGCCCTCGATGGAGCCCTGGTCGAAGAATTCGCGCGCCTCGAGATCGGTGAGCGCCTGGAGCGCCTCGTCGAGGCGTGGCCCGGCGGCACGGACGCCCGCGGCGGTGGTCCAGCGGCCGTCGTCGAGCTCGAGGTGCACCGCGTCTTCGCCCTCGCCGATGTGCAGCTCGGTCGCGGTCAGCATGCCGCGCTGCAAGAGGCTCTTGCTCCGGAAGTGATCGACGCCGTGATCGAGGGCTTCGAAGAGGTCCTTGCCGGCCACCACGGCGGACTGGCCGCCGTCGGTCGTGACCCACACGCCGTCGCCGCCCGGGGTCTCGCCGCCGATGGCCAGCACGAGCTGCTCGTTGCCCATCACGAAGGTCGCCCGCACCCGCGGCTCGTCGAGGCCGAAGGCGGCCCGGTCCTCGCTGCTGACGCTCTCGATGCGACGGCGAGCGTCCGCCCAGTCGACGGATCCGAGCATCGCGCCGATGGCGTCGTCGTCGCCACCGGTCTCGATGGGCGCGCGCATCTCCCAGTGGCCGAGGGCGTCTTCCTCCTCGCGCACGCGGACGAGCTCGATGGTGGGCTCGCCCGGGCGGTCGATGCGGATCTCGTCCACTTGGCTGCGGACGTACTCCCGGGCCACGCGGTTGTCGCGGCCTTCCAGCGCACCGGAGCCGAGCGTGTGCCGCTCGTACACCACGATGTACGCGAAGAGGGCGACGGCGATGGCCGCGAGGATGCCGACGGATCGCTTGGTCATCTCACTCCCTCCTCGACCACCACACGGCGAAGCCGAGCAGGAGGAAGGCTCCGGGCAGGAGCAGCATCACGCGGATCCAGATCCCGCCCATGTCGTCTTCGGTGAGCGCGAGCGCCTGCATCGAGCTCTCCCGCGAGGGGATGGCCACCAGCTCCTCGCGCTCGGCGAGCCAGCCGACCGTGCTCATGGCCAGCATCAAGTTCGCGACGTCCGGTCGCCCGAGTGATTCGTTGGTGAGCCAGCCGCTGTCGCCGACCACGACCATGCGTCCAGCGGCTTCGGCCTCGTCGGGGACGGCGTCGGGCTCGGCCAGATCGACGGCTGCGCCCACACCGATGGGACCGGGCAGGTCGTCCGGCGCGAGCTCGCCGCTCGGGTCGGCCATCATCGCGGCCAGGTCGACCTTGCCGAAGGACATCGGCGAGCCCTGCAGGATGGAGCTCGCCCGGGCGCCCTCGACGCGCACCGTCTGCGCGAGATCGACCAGCGTCGGCGCCTGCATGGCGACGATGGTCTCGGTGATCGGGTGCGGCCGGCTCTCGACGAGGACCATCGAGGTGGGGTCCGGCTGGAGCATCCGCTCCGGCGCGGGCTCGAAGAAGATGGCGCCATCGAGGAGCACGCCGTAGCCGCCGAGGGCGCGCTCGAAGCCGCTCGGCGTCACCCCGCGGCGGTCGACGATCGGGTCGAGGGCCAGGAGCACCCGGCCGCCCTCGTCGACGTAGTCGGTGAGCACCGTGACCTCGTCCTCGGTCCAGGGGCGGAGCGGACCGAGCACCAGCACCGCGGCGCAATCCTCGGGGAGCCGCCGCATGCCGGTGGCGGAGAAGGTCTCGATGGCGAAGTTCTCGCGCTCGAGCTCGTCGCGCAGGGCGATGAGGTTGCGCTCGCCCTCGCCGACGCCCCACTCGCCGTGGCCGGAGGCGATGCAGAGCTTGGTCTCCTCGCCGCTGACCACGCGGAGGATGGCGCTGGTGAAGGTGCCCTCGGCCTCGTTGCTGATCGAGGGACCGGCGCCGGTCTCCATGCCCGAGAGATCGAGCTCGGTCAGATCGTCGCGGGTGATCTTCCAGCGGCGATCACCGGCGACCACGATGGCCGCGGCGTCGGTGACGGTCTGCCCCTCACGGGTCTGCGCCAGGTCCACGTCGTAGCGCTGGGCGAGCTGCTGGACCTCTGCCGGCTGGCGCAGCGGGTCGACCTGCCGGACCGAGATGCGATTGCTGGCGCTCTCGTACTGCTGCACCAGCTCGAGCACGTCCTCGAGCTCGGGCTCGCCGGAGCTGAAGAAGAGCACCAGCTGCACGTCCCGGTCGAGGCCCTCGAGGACCTCCATGCTCCGTTCGGAGAGGGTGAAGCGGGTGTCCTGGGTCCAGTCGTAGCGCTCGAAGTGACGGAAGCCGAGGTAGTTCAGCATCAGCACGATCAGCGTGAAGAGGAGACCGCCGATGAGGGTGTAGAGCTTGCGCTCGGCGCGCTCCCGCGCCCCGGCGTCTTCCTCGGAATCCGCAACCTCCGACTCCGACTCCGACTCCGACTCCNNTCTGTGGCTCCGTGACTCTGTGCGAGGCCCGGCGCCGCGTCGGAGGACGACGCCGCATCAGAGGACGACTCCACCCCCGACTCGCGCTCTTCTTCGTCGCGCTCGCTCATGAGGCCAGCCTCCGCCACTCGAGGGCGCGGACCGCCAGGAAGATCATCAGGGTCGCGTCGAAGATCAGCGCGCGGGTGTCGACCACGCCCTTGGCGAAGTCCTGCATGTGCGTCCAGATGCTGATGTAGCTGAAGATGTCCCGGGTCACGTCGAACGCCTGGAACTGCATGATCCCGAGGCCGAAGAGGAGCACCAACGCCAGGAAGGTGAGCGTCGCGGCCACCACCTGGTTGGGCGCGAGCGCGCTCATCAGCAGCCCCACGGCGAGATAGAAGGCCCCGACGGCCAGCACGCCCAGGTAGCAGGAAGCCACCACGCCGAGGTCGACGTCACCGAAGCGGCTGGTGATCCACACGTAGATCAGCGTCGGCGCCCACAGCGCCGCCCAGAAGATGAGCGCCGCGCCGTACTTGCCCAGCACCACCGCGCGGTCGGAGACCGGGGTGGTCATCAGCGTCTCGAGGGTGCCGTCGGCGCGCTCCTGCGCGAGCAGGCGCATGGTCATGATCGGGATGAAGATCAGCAGCGGCAGGTAGAAGAGGAGCGTGCCGCCGAAGAACATCGTCAGCGGGTTGTCGCTGCCGCCGGTCGCCGGCTGCGACGAGTAGATCGACGCCACGAAGCCGTAGTTGCCGCCGCAGCAGAGCAGCCACGCCACCAGCAGCGCGTAGGCGACCGGGGAGACGAAGAAGGAGCGCAGCTCCCGCTTGCAGATGGCCCAGCCCGCCCTCACGAGTCCGCCTCCTCGTCGTCGTCGCCGTCCTCGTCGTCGTCCACCGGGGTCGGCGCCGCCTCCTCGGTGGTGAGCTCGGCGAAGAGGCTCTCCAGGCTCTTCGCCTCGCCGCCGAGCTCGCGCAGCGTCAGCCCCGCCTCGGCCACCGCTCGGAAGAGCGTGTCGATGGCGTCCTCGTCGGGCACGCGCACCCGGCCGCTCACCCGATCGCCTTCGGGGTCCAGCTCGAGCGCCTCGAAGCCCTCGATCGGCTCGAGCGCCGAGCGGAAGGCCCCCTCCGCGCCCACGCCGACGAAGCGGACGAAGAAGGCCTCCTGGCGCTCGCCGCGCAGGGTGCGCGGATCGCCCTCCCCGACCTTCTTGCCCTTGTTGATGATGATCACCCGGTCGCAGGTCGCCTCGACCTCCGGCAGGATGTGGGTCGAGAGGAAGACCGTCTTCTTCCCCGAGAAGTCGCGAATCAGCTCCCGCACGTAGCGGATCTGGTTGGGGTCGAGCCCCGAGCTCGGCTCGTCGAGGATGAGCAGGGGCGGATCGCTCAGCAGCGCGTCGGCCAGGCCCACCCGCTGCCGATAGCCCTTCGAGAGCTGCCGGATGATGCGGCTCTCGGCGTCGGCCACCGACGCCTGATCCAGCGAGCGCTCGATGGCGTCGCCGATCTTCCGGGAGGGGACCCCCTTCAGCTCCGCCCGGAAGCGCAGGTATTCGTGCACCCGCAGCTCCGGGTGCAGCGGCACGCCCTCGGGCATGTAGCCGAAGGCCTGCCGGGCCTTGCGCGGGTCCTTCAGGGCGTCGACCCCATTCACCCGCACGGCGCCCGCCGTGGGGGCCAAAAAGCCGGTGATCATCTTCAGCGTCGTGCTCTTCCCGGCGCCGTTCGGCCCGAGGAAGCCCACGATCTCGCCCTCGCCGACCTCGAAGTCGACGTGATCGACGACGGCTGTGGCGCCATAGCGCTTGGTGAGCCCGCGGACGGAGAGCATCGGGCCCGTACCTAGGCGACCCGTGCAAGACTGGCAAGACGTGACTTGCGTGAACGACCACTGGCGAGAGGGCAACACACCCCCAGACCATGAGCGTGCTAGCCTCCAGTGTCCCGAGTCCCCGCGTCTCCCACCTTCCGGGAGCGGCCGTCGGTGTGGCCCGGGAGCGGAGCCGGAGAAGTAGCTTGGACCCTCTCATCGCGCGTGCGCAGGCCGGCGACGAGGCGGCCTTTCGAGAGCTCTTCGTCACCCATCGGGAGACCGTCGCCCGGATCGTCTACCGGATCATGGGCCCCTCGTCCGAGGTCGAGGACGTCGTCCAGGACGTCTTCGTCCACGTCTACCGCTCGATCGGCAAGTTCCGTGGCGACTCGAAGTTCACGACCTGGCTGTACCGCCTGACCTCGAACGTCACCAAGATGCACCTGCGCAAGAAGCGCTCTCGTCCGCGGACGGTGGACGCGCCGGTGCCCGACAAGCGGCCCGAGGACGCGCCCGTCGAGACCCCGGATCTGGCGATCGCCCGTCAGCGGCGCATCGAGGCGCTCTACCGGCTGGTCGATCGGCTCTCGGACAAGAAGCGCGAGGCCCTCGTGCTGCATGACTTCGAGGGGCTGAGCGCCAAGGAGATCGCCGAGCGAGTCGACGCGCCGGTCCTGACGGTGCGCACGCGCCTCTTCTACGCCCGCAAGGAGCTCTACGCGGCGCTCGCCGAGGAGCCCTCGCTCGCTCAGGTGGTCGAGCAGCTGATGCCGGACCTGCCGGGCAAGCCGCGGACCGAGACCAAGAAGAAGGCCTCGGCCGACGAGAAGCCCAAGCGGAAGCGCAGGAACACCGGATGAGCCATCAGCCCAAATGGCGGGCGCTCATCGCGCTCGACGCCGGCGCCCTCTCTTCGGCCGGCGAGGCGCGGCTGGAGCGCCACCTGGTCGGATGCGAGACCTGCAGGCGCGCGCTCGCCGAGATCCGCGCCTTCGAGTCGGTCGCCGAGGAGGTCCGCGAGAGCCCGGTCGAGGTCGACTTCGGGGCGATGGATCTGGCGCTGCGGCGAGAGGCGAAGGCCGTCGCCCGGGCTCAGCGACCCGAGCCGCGCCGGTGGTGGGCCCTCCCGGCCGTGGGGGTCGCGGTCGCCGCGGCCGTCCTGCTGGCGCTCTTGTGGAGCGTCGACGAGGAAGGCTCGGTCGCCGAGCTCGAGACCGAGCCGGTGGCACCCGCCGTGGAAGAGACGGTGGTCGAGCCCGCTCCGCCGGAGACCATCGACGGTCGGGTGGTCGCGGTCGTCGGCAACCCACACCGCAACGGCCTGGTGCTCGGCCTCGGCGACGCCGTCCACGAGGGCGACACCCTCGAGGCGGTCGCCGAGCACGCGGTCCACGTGGCTTTCGGCCCGAACACCGCGGTCGCGCTCCTGGGCGCCGCTCGGCTGACGGCCTCGACCCTTCGCCCGGACGAGCTCTCGCTCGAGCTCGACCACGGAGAGGTCTCCAGCGTCGTCGAGGAGGGCCGCGCCTTCAGCATCGTCGCCGCCCCCTACGAGGTTCGTTCGCTCGGCACCCGCTTCCGGGTCACCAAGAGCCTGGACGGCGTGGTCACCGTCACCCTCGAGGAGGGCTCGGTGGAGGTGCTCCGGGACGGCGAGCGAGTCGCTCGCCTCGACGCGCCCGCGCGCTGGAGCTCCGACCCCGGCGAGCGAGTCGCCGGCGAATCCTCGGTCACGACCCCGAGTCTGGGCGAGCGCACGCTGGCCCTCGAGCTGCCGGCGAGCGCGCGCTTCGGCCGCTGGACCGTCGATGGGGACGCCCTCCCCGGCGGCGCCGCGGGCGCACTGCTGCTCGCGCCCGGCGAGCACGAGGTCGTGGGCTTCGACGCCGACGGCGACCCCCACGCCACCACACTCACCCTCATCGACGAGGGCGCGACCATCGACGAGCGGGCGCTCGAGCCCGTGCGCACCGGTCCGGTCGTCGGCTACCTCGAGCCGGCCCAGATCCAGGCGACCGTCGCACCGACGATCCGCCGGCTTCAGGCGTGCTACGAGCGAGACCTGCGCCGAACGGATCCCACCTTGAACGGGAACATCACTCTGCGGGTGCGGGTGCGACGGAACGGAACCGTCCAGCGCGCCCGGCTGCGTGGGGACGCCGACGTGCCGCATACGCTCCGGAACTGCCTGATTCGCCATGCCTCCGCGTGGGAGTTCCCCGAGCCCGACGGCGGGCCGGTCACCTTCGACCTGCCGCTGCAGCTCAGCACCCGCTGAGGTCTTTGCGCCTTTTTTGGGCGCTCGGTCGGCGGTCCGTACGATCGCCTCGTGCGGACTCGCTACGGAATCTTGGCGTGCATGCTCGCGCTCGCCGGCGGTGTGTTCGCCGCGTCGCGCGGCACGCCGGTCGAAGCGAGCGCCCGGTCGCCCCGCGTCGTCGTGACGGCCGAGCCGGTCGCCGAGGCCCCGTCGATCGTGGAGCCGGTCCCCATCCGGACCCCTCGGCCCACCGAGACCGACGACCTGCGCGCGCTCCACGCCGCGTCCGTCGGCCTCGAGGACGGTCGCGTCATCACCGGCGACAGCCGGCAGCGGGTGTTCCTCTTCACCTTCGACGACGGGCCCAACCGTCACACCACCCCTCAGCTCCTCGACGCCCTCGATCGCCACGGGGTGCGCGCGGTCTTCTTCGTCACCGTCGACAACCTCGATGGTCCCGGGAACCGCATTCGCGAGCAGCGGGAGCTCCTGAAGGAGATCGTCCGCCGTGGTCACGTGATCGGCAACCACACGGTGACGCACCAGCAGCTGCCGCTGATGACCACGAACGCCATCGCCGAGGAGCTCGACCACGCGGACCGCGTGCTGGAGGAGCTCGTCGGAATCCGCCCTCGCCTCTTCCGGCCGCCCGGCGGCTCGCGCTCGCCGCGCGCCGATCGGATCCTGGCCGACCGCGGTTACACCCAGATGCTCTGGAGCCACGGCACCGGCGACTTCCAGGTCGAGACCCCCGAAGACGTGGAGAGCATCTTCCGCCGCGTGCTCGAGCGGCGCGAGCGCGAGGAAGGCGTCCGGGGCGGCATCGTGCTCATGCACGACACCCACCCGTGGAGCGTCGCGGCCTTCCCGCGGATCATGGAGCTCATCGAGAGCCGCAACTGCGAGCTGCTCGCCCAGGGAGAAGAGCTCTACGACGTCGTCTCGGACCCCGCCCTCTTCTACTCGCCGCGCGAAGACGCCGAGCCGGGCACCCTCGCCCCGACCCTCGAGCTACCGCCCGCCGTGCACGAGCGACGTCAGGCCCGCCGCCGCGCCGAGGCCCGAGCCCGCTGCGAAGCCACCTTCGCCAGCCGCTGAGCGCGCACCAGGCGCCCGCGCCCCTTCGTTCGCCCTTCGCAGCATGGGCGGAGGCGTCTACACTCGGACGGTGATCGCTGGGGCCGGGGCAGCCGTGGGGTGCGCAGGGAGGTGGACCCTGCTGCTCGCGCTCTGTGTCGGCTGCGGGCGATGCTCGGAGCGTTCGAGCGGCTCGAGCGGCGCCAGCTCGCCCCCGCCCGTCGCGCCCGTCGCGCCGATGGCCGCCGGCCCCGGTGAGACCGTCTTCGGCGTCGCCGCTCCCCCATGGGCGGTCGAGTACGACGTGCGCGGCGAGGCCTCCGGTCCACGGCACCGCTCCACGGTGCCCCAGCACCCGGCCCGAGCCTCGATCTTCGACGAGATCCCCGCCGGCCCCGTCACGCTCGACGGGGGGCTCGTGCTGTGCCGAGCCAACGTGACCGCGGGTCACCCCTGGGACAGCCGGGGGGTCTTCGGTCGGCACGTGGACCCGGACATCACCTACCGGATCAGCGTCGACGGCGAGCTGGAGACCGCCCGCGGCGAGGAGGACGCCCGCTCGGCGGTCATCGCCCTGCCCGGGATCTCTCTCGCGCCGGGAGCGAGCTTCTCGATCCGCGCGGAAGACCGCGACGTCGGGCGCGACGACGACATGGGGACCGCCGAGCTCGTCTTCTCCGGCACCTCTCCCTTTCCCGGCACGGGGGACGGCGCTGGAGCCTTGCAGTACGAGTGCCGCGCGGCGTCCCGCGAGTGGGCGGAGCAGCGCGCCGCCCAGCACTTCGGCGTGAGCGACGGTCCATTGGCCACGCTCGACGAGTCCCACCCGAACCTCGACGAGGGAGTCGTCGAGCTCCCGGCCGCGCCCGTCGAGCCCGTGCGTGAGCCGCTCTTCCGAGCCGCCGGCCTGCTCGGCTGGGGGCACCCGGCGGTCCGCCAGCGCCTCGCGATCGTCGATGAAGCGAAGGCGCGCTTCGCCGACGAGCTCGCCACCCAGGTCGCCGCGGCCCAATCGCGCCTCCCCGAGCCGGGCGCACCGGTCGCGCTCGCGGATGGAAGCCAGGCGCGCGTTCGCGAGGTCGGCTGCGACACCGCTCGTGCCGAGGCGCTGGCAACGGGGAGACCCTGCTACCTCGTCCTCGAGGTAGCGGCCGCCGGTCCGCAGGCGCAGGTCGCGGCACCCCGGGTCATCCTGGTCGCGGGCACGGGAGAGCCGACGGTCCTGACCCCGGACGCGGCCGAGGTCGGCGGCCGCACCCAGCGGAACACGGCGTTCGTTCCGACCGGTGCTCCGGTGGGGCTGATCTTCGGGCTGGACTCGGCCGCGGTGGCCCCGGAGCCCTCCCCACCGGTGATCGTGCTCTCCACGCCCGTGGGCGGCGCCAAGCCACTCCGACTCTACTGAGTCGGGACGGAAGGTCGCGCCCTCGCCACGAGGGCCACTCAGGGCGGCACTCGGTGCGTGGGCACGTCGTCCCCCACGGGAATCGCGGCGCGGGTGAAGGTGTAGCGGGGGATCAGGGCCAGCCGCTCGGGGTCGAAGATGGGACCGCGCGTGAGCAGCTCGATCTCGTGGAAGCGCCGCTCGAGCTCGGCGTTCGGCCAGCGCGCACCTTCCCGGAGGGCGCGCGCTTCGTCGGCGAGCGTGGGGTCCCGGCGCTCGAAGCGCGCCCGCCAGTCCTCGAGGAGCGCGAGGTCGCCCTGCGCTTCGAAGTAGGCCAGCGGCACCCGACGCTCCACGTGGCCCGCTCGGGGGTCCGGGAGCGGCGGACAACGAGCGATGAAGGCGTCGGTGAGCCCGTGGCCGTCGAGCCACTGCAGCCGCGGGTCGTCCGCGAAGGCGCCGGCCATCACCGTGGCCCCGATCGTCGCGCCGGCCGGCAGATTCGGGCGCGGATGAGCACGCGCGTGGCCGGGGCGGATGTGAAGGAGCTGGCTGTTCGGATGGAAGGCGCGCTCGTTGATCACGCTGCCCTCCACCGGAGCCTGCGCGGCGAAGACGAAGGCCGCGGCGACGAGCGCCGCGAAGGTCGCGACGGACACCGGCTTGGGCACGAAGCGGCGACCGAGCGCGACCGCGAGCCCCACCTGGGAGAGCAGGAACGGGGTGACCAGGAAGCGGCCGCGCATGTAGTCGCCGCCGACGAGGACCACGTAGAGGACGAGCGCGATCGCGGCGGCGCCGACGCGGCGGAGCCACCGCTCGTCGGCGAGGGACCCGATGCGCGCACGCCGAGCGGCGACCGCGCCCGCGACGAGGAGCACGGCAGTGATCGGCTCGTGGCGGAGCAGGTCGAGGAGGTAGTCCAGGCCGCGGGCCAAGGGCAGCGGCTCACCGGTCTTGGCGTAGAAGGTGTTGGGGAGCGGAAAGCCGTAGTAGAGGGTCGCGAAGGCGAACCAGCCGAAGAGGGTCGAGCCGGCGACCCACGCGCCCGCGCGGCCCCGGCGGAGCAACCCGGGCCGGTCGCGGGCGGCACCGAGGACGAAGGGCGCGACGACGAGGATCAGGTCCAGGCGCGTGAGCGTGAGGGCGGCGCCGAGGGTCAGCAGCCAGCTCTCGCCCCCCTCCCCGACCGAGACCCGGTGGGCCATGAGCAGGAAGGCGACCAGCAGCAGGTGGGACAAGGGCGTCTCGAGGCCGCCGGTCTGGAAGGTGACGAAGGACTCGCTGCCGAACAGCGCGCAGAGCAACGCGACCTGCCAGAGCGGCGCCAAGTGCAGCCGGCGTGTCAGGACGAGGAGCAGCCCCAGCGTGCCGGCGGTGCACGCGACGCTCAGGATCATCGCGGCGTCGAGGGGGCCGACGAGCGCGCTCGGTCCGAGGAGCAGGAGGATCCACAGCGGGTGGGTGAAGCCCTGCACGCGCTCGCCCCGATCGAAGACGAGCCCGTGGCCGTGGATGGCCTGGTGGAGGTAGCGGAAGGAGATGAGGGCGTCGTCGGCGACCCAGAGCCAGAGGGCGACCAGGCAGACGCCGAGCCCCGCCAGCGCCCAGGGGGCCGGGCGCTTCCGGCGAACGCCGACGCCGACGAGGAGGATCAGCGCGAGGCCCGCCAACGCGCCGTAGAGCCAGGGTCGGTCGACCTCGGGCGGCTCCCCGATGGACCGGGTGGCCGAACCGGCGGAAGGCGGTGGGTCGCTGCTCGCCTCCGGTCCCTCGATGCCGAGGAAGGGGCTCGTGGGATCCCCGGCCCGCACCTGCTCCACCGCGGCGGCGAAGGCGGGATCGAGCTCGGCGTCCCCCTCGAGGCGCCGGGCGACGACGTGGAAGGGACCGGCCATCGCCCGCAGCGGTCCCTCCTCGGCCTCGCTCGGATGAGCCAGGACGAGCTCGGCTCGGCTCGCGCCGGCGCGGAGCCCGTAGCGCACGTGATCTCGTCGTATCTCGATCGACGCGATGGACCAGCCGCCCGGGAGCGGCGACTCGAGGAGCGTCGCGAAGCGGGACTCCAGCCCCGGCGGCAGCACCGGCGAGGCCCGCGCGACGCCCGCCGCGAGCAGGACGCCGACGACCAGCGTTGCCATCACTCGCCCGCGACTCATCGGCGCACTCTATCGCGCGACGTGGGCCCCCGTGGTCCCGCATCGGCGTTGTCGATCTCCGATCTGGCTGTCCCCCGGCTGCTGAGCGTTCCCGCGAGAAACGCTTCCGGGCCTCGGCCGTCTCCGAGGCGGGCGCCGTAGGGAAACGGCGCGACGAAGAAGGGAAATCGCATGGAATACCGTCCGCTCGGCCGCACCGGCCTCCACGTCTCGACCATCTGCCTCGGCACCATGACCTGGGGCGGCAAGGGCTTCTGGGAGGTGATCGGAAAGCTCGGTCAGGACGCCGTGGACGAGCAGCTCTCGATGGCCCTCGACGCCGGCGTCAACTTCATCGACACCGCGAACGTCTACCACGAGGGGCTGAGCGAAGAGATGCTCGGCAAGGCCATCCGGAACGCCGACGCGAAGCGCGAGAACCTGGTCATCGCCACCAAGGTGCGCGGGCGGATGCGGCCCGGGCCCAACGGCGCCGGGCTGACGCGCGCGCACATCATGACCGAGATCGAAGACTCGCTCCGGCGGCTGCAGACCGACTACGTGGACCTCTACCAGATCCACGGCCTCGACCCGCTCACGCCGATGGACGAGACCCTGCGTGCCCTCGACGACCTCGTTCGCAGCGGGAAGGTCCGCTACATCGGTCTGTCGAACCACAGCGCCTGGCGCATCGCGAAGGCGCTCGGCATCAGCGCCAAGGAGGGTCTGGCCCGCTTCGAGAGCGTGCAGGCCTACTACACCATCGCCGGCCGCGACCTCGAGCGCGAGATCGTGCCGCTCTGCGACGAGGAGCAGCTCGGCATCCTGGTGTGGAGCCCCCTCGCCGGTGGCCTGCTCAGCGGCAAGTTCAGCCGCGACAGCGAGGGCCCGGAGGACGCGCGACGGAGCCAGTTCGATTTCCCGCCCGTGAACCGAGAGCGAGCCTTCGACTGCATCGACGCCATGCGGCCGATCGCCGAGGCCCACGATTGCAGCGTGGCCCGGGTCGCGCAGGCCTACCTGCTGCACAAGCCCACGGTCACCTCGATCATCATCGGCGCCAAGAAGAAGGCGCAGCTCGAGGACAACCTCGCCGCGGCGAGCCTCGAGCTGGGCGACGAGGAGATGGCGAAGCTCGACGCCATCAGCCAGCTCCCGCCCGAGTACCCGCACTGGATGGAGGCCTTCCAGAACCAGGACCGGCTGGGCACCGGCGAGGACTGACGACGAGGCTCAGCCGCGCGCGGCCTCGACCACCAGCCGGCGCTCGGCGGCGGCGATGGCGCGGCGCGCCGCGGCGACCGCGTCCGGGTTCACCGAGATCGAGTCGATGCCCGCCCGCACCAAGTGCTCGGCGAACTCCGGCCGGTTGGACGGAGCCTGGCCACACAGGGAGGCCTGCAGCCCGTTCTCGTGAGCCTTGCGGATGATCTCCGAGATCGCCCAGAGCACGGCCTCGTCCGCCTCGTCGAAGAGCTCGGCGCAGATCTCCGAGTCGCGGTCCACCCCCAGCATCAGCTGCGTGAGGTCGTTGCTCCCGATGCTCACGCCGTGGATCCCGAGCTTGGCGTAGTCGGGGACCCGGTAGACCACGCTCGGCACCTCGGCCATGGCCCACTTCTGCAGGCCCCGGTGCCGGCCGAGCTCGTGGCGGTCGATGCGACCGAGCACCCGCTCGAGCTCCCAGGTGGTCCGCACGAAGGGGATCATCAGGTGCAGGTTCGGGTGCTCGGCGCGGACCCGAGCGAGCATGTCGAGCTCCACATCGAAGAGCGCCGGGTCGCGCACGTAGCGGAACGCACCCCGGTAGCCGATCATCGGGTTCTCCTCGTGAGGCTCGTGCTCGTCGCCCCCTTCGAGCTTGCGGAACTCGTTGCTGCGGAAGTCGTAGGTTCGATAGATCACCGGGCGACGACCGAAGGCCGCGGCGATGGTCCCCACCGCCTCCGCCAGCTCGTCCACCAGCTCGTCACGCTCGCCCCGGGCCAGGCGCGTTCCCGGATGGACGCCCCCGAAGGCCTCGGTGAGGATGAACTCCGCGCGCAGCAGCCCGACGCCGTCGACCGGCATGCGAGCCACCTGCGCCGCCCGATCGGGAAAGGCCAGGTTGACCATCACCTTCGTCGCGAGCGGCGGCAGCACCATCGAGACCGCCTCCGACTGCAGCAGCTGGCTCGGGTCCCGGGGTAGCGCGAGGTCGGCACCGCCCTTCGCCGTCTGCGGCGACGCGACCTCCCCCGCGCTGCTCGGCGCGAGCGCCTCGGTGGCCTCGCTCAGGTCGCCCCGAAAGACCTCGCCGGTGGCGCCGTCCACGGTCACCAACATGCCCGGTCGAAGCGCCTTGGTCGCGTCGCCGGTGCCGACGACGCCGGCAGGCCCAGCTCGCGGCTGACGATGGCCGCGTGGCAGGTCGCGCCCCCACCGTCGGTGACCAGGCCCCCCGCCTTCCGCATCACCGGCACCCAGTCGGGGCTGGTCATCACCGCCACCAGCACCTCACCGGGCCGAAGCTCCCCGCCCTGCTCCGGCGACTCGAGGACGCGGACTCGCCCCGCGACGCGGCCCTTGGAGGCGCCCAAGCCACGCACCAGCACCGCGCCCTTCGTCGTGTGCTCACCGAGGGTGGTGATGGGCCGCGCCTGGACGATGTAGAGGGTGTCGCCCTCGAAGGCGAACTCCACGTCCATCGGCATCCCGTAGTGCTTCTCGATGGTGATGCCGACGTCGGCCACCTGCCGGACCTCGTCGGTGCTCAGGCAGGGCACCTTGCGCTCCGCCTCGGCGACCGGAACCGCCTTCTCCCCGTCCTCGGTTCGCACCAGCTTCTCGTGCTTGGCACCCACCCGGCTGCGGACGATCGAGCGATCGGCCTTGGCCACCACGAAGGTGTCCGGCTCGACCCGGCCGCCGACCACGCTCTCCCCGAGGCCGTAGGCGGCCTCGATGAGCAGCTCCTCCATGTGCCCGGTCGTGGGATCGGCGGTGAACATCACGCCCGAGCGATCCGAGTCGACCATCCGCTGCACGACCACCGCGATGGCCGGCTCCTCGGTGAAGTCGTTCTCGGCGCGGTAGGCCATCGCCCGGGTGCCCCAGAGCGAAGCCCAGCAGTCGACGACCCGCTGGAGCAGCTCCTCCTCTCCGACGACGTTGGTGAACGACGCGTTCATGCCGGCGAAGGAGGCCTCGGCCGAGTCCTCGGCGGTGGCCGAGGAACGCACGGCGACCGAGAGTCGGGGACCGAGCTCGCGGTAGCTCTCGCGGATGGCCTCGGCGACCTCGTCCGGGAGGGTCACCGCCCCGACCTGACTGCGGAGCTCGGCGGAGGCGTCGGCGAGGGCGTGCTCGTCGGCGCTCGCGGACGAGGCTCCGGCCTCTCGGACGCTCTCGCGAATTCCCTCGCGGTCGAGGGCGGTCAGGTAGGCCTCCGCGGTGATCACGAAGCCCTCCGGAACCGGGAGGCCCGCGGCGGCCATCTCGCCGAGGTTGGCACCCTTGCCGCCGGCGATGAGCGTCTGGGTCTTGTCGAGCTCCTCGAAGGGACGAGTGAAGCGGGTCTTGTCGGGGTCGGGAGCGGGTTGCCGAGACTGGAGGTCCATGCGCTCGCGCCGTTGCATGCGTCGTGCCTGCCCGGCCTGTCCCCATTGGGGGATCGCCCCATTTGGCGCCGCGGCCCCGGATTTCCACGGCGACCTCGGGGACCGCCCGGCGATGCTCCGCGCGTAGCAAGACGCGAGGATTGCGGCGTTTCGCCTCGCCCTCGCACGATGTGCGCGCCTCCGACGCGGCACACCGATCGCGCGTGCCCCCTTGCCCGGGATCGTGCGGTCGGCGACCATCGCGGCGATGATCGGCCCTTCCTCGGCTTGCCGCCATTGCGGCTTCGTGAACCCTCGCGCCTGGCGCGCCTGCGCCAGCTGTGGGCGCAGCCTGGAGACGGCGGCGCACCGCACCGGCCGGACGGTGGTCGGCGCCGGCGAGGCCACCGTGGTCAGCGCCAGCCCGGAGTTCGCACCCCAGCAGGGGGAGTTCGATCCCTCGGACACCCTCCCTGGCGAGAGCACCGACGAGATCGTCGGGGACGAGCTGCTCGACACCGGCGAGGAGGAGCCGCCCGGCGAGAGCCCCCTGATCGGCCAGGCCGAGGCGGCCCAGGCGCTCCTCACCGGCATCGAGCGGGCCTACACCCTCGGGAGCCCCACCCTGGTCGCCCTCGAAGGCTCCCGCGGCAGCGGCAAGACCCGGCTGATGGTCTACGCCAGCGAGGTCGCAGCCCGGATCGATCCCCGGGTGAAGGTGCTCTACGGCGCCTGCCGCGAGGGTGGCGACGGTCCCTACGCGCCCTTCTCGCGACTGCTGCTCGAGCGCTTCGGCGTGACGCCCTCGTCGTCGCCGAGCGCGGTGCGGGCGCAGATGTCGACGCAGGTCCGCTCCGCGCTGGGCACCGCCGACGCCATCCGGGTGATGGAGACCACCCACCTGCTCGGCCACGTCGCCGGCATCCCCTTCCCCGACAGCCCGATCCTCTCCAGCCTGGACGACTCGCCGGAGGAGCTGCACCGGCGCGCGACCGAGGCGCTCGCTCGGCTGATCGAGGGCGAGGCGCAGTCCCGCCCGGTGCTGCTGCTCCTCGACGACGTGCACCACGCGGAGCAGCCGGCCTGGGATCTGCTCCGCGCCCTCACCCAGGTCGAGGGGCACGTGGCCATCGTCCTGACCGGCGGCGAGCCCCTGGCCGAGAAGGCCGGCGAGCTCGAGCCCGAAGGGGGCGTCGCCGTGGGCCCGATCGCGCCGCTCTCCGAGGCGGACGTGCAGTCGATGCTCCACGTGCTCCTGCCCACGCTGACCACCGCCCCCGAGCCGCTGGTGAGCGCGGTCACCCACCGCTCCCACGGCACGCCGGCCTCGGTGCGCGAGCTGACCTTCGCCCTCTGGGAAGCCGGCGTCTTCGTGCAGTCCGACGAGGGCCTCGAGGTCGACCTCTCTCGCCTCTCCGGGGAGGACGACCTGCCCATCTCGATGGAGGACGCCATCCGCGCCCGTCTCGCCCGCCTGGACGGGCTCGAGCGGGCCACGGTGGACCGCGCGGCGGTGGTCGGCGAGGTCTTCTGGGACGGCGCGGTCCTCGGTCAGATGCGCGGTGACCGCGAGCCCCCCGGCGATGGCGCCGATCCGCTGACCATCTGGCCCGACGACGAGGATCAACGGGCCCTCGAGGAGGCCCTCGGTCGCCTGGCGGAGAAGGGTTTCGTCAGCGAGATGGAGCAGTCGGACATCCCCGGCTCCCGTGAGTACGTCTTCGCGGTGGAGGGGACCCGCCAGCTGGTCTACGAGGGCCTCGACGAGAACGTGCGCGTGCGCCGCCACGGCGCCGTCGCCCGCTGGCTCTCCCTGGTCGCCGAGGTCCGCCGCGAGGGGGTCGCCTCGATGATCGCGCCGCACCTGGAGCGCGCCGGGCAGAAGGCTCGAGCCGGCCGCGCCTACCTCGAGGCCGCCCGCTACGAGCGCGAGCAGATGCGCCGCGACCGGGCGCTCCGCTACGTCGAGCAGGCGCTGAAGCTCATCCCCGACCAGGACATCGTCCGGCGAGTCGAGGCGCTGCACCAGCACGGGTCGCTCCTCTCCACGTTCGGCCGCTACGACGAGGCCGCCGTCGTCTTCACCGAGATGCTGCGCCTCGCGTGGCGAACCGGCGCTCAGGGCAAGGGGGGCGCCGCTCTGAACCGCATCGCCCGCATCCACCGGGCCCGCGGCGAGGACCAGCGGGCGCGCGAGCTCCTCGACCGGGCGCTGCAGCTCTTCCGGAGCGCGAGCGATCTGCGCGGCGTGGCCGCGACCCTCGACGACCTGGCGCAGATCGAGGTCATCCACGGCGAGGTGGAGGCGGCCATCGCCCATGCCTCCGAGGCGCTGGAGATCCGCCGGGCGCACGCCGACGAGCGTGGCGAGGCGGTCTCGCTCAACACCCTGGGCCAGCTCGAGCTCAAGCGGGGCGACCTGGACACCGCCGAGTCCTTCTTCCGCGCGGCCCTCGAGATCCGCGAGCGGGTGGCCGATCCGGAGGGCGCCCTCCGCTCGCAGAACGCCCTGGGGGTGATCGCCTACGAGCGCGGCGACCGAAAGGGCGCGGTGGCCGCCTGGCGCGACGCGCTCGAGCGGGCGCGCGAGCTCGCGGACCGGCGCTCGGAGTGCTTCCTGCTGAACAACGTCGGGGAGGCGCGCCTCGCCGACGGGGCCTATGACGAGGCGGAGGTCGCGTTGGAACAGGCGCAACGCCTCGCGGTGGAGATCGGCGACCGCCGGGCGCTGGCGGACGTGCTCCGCAACCAGGCGGTGCTCGCCGTCCGCCGCATCGACGACGACGCCGAGAGCCGCCTGCAGGAGGCGATGGACGCCGCGAGCGAGACCGGTCTGCCCGACGCGGTGGCCTTCGTGCACCGGGCCTTCGGCGAGCATCGGAGCAAGACCCTCTTCGACGCGGCCGGCCAGGTCGACAAGGCGCGCCGAGGAGAGCTTCCTGACCAGCATCGATCTCTTCCGCGAGGCGGGGAACGAGCGCGAGGCCGCGCGCTCGCTGGTCGCCCTCGGCGCCCACCTGGTGGAGCGCGGGGACCAGGAGACGGCGCGGGAACGGCTCAGCGAGGCGCGGGCCACCTTCCGGCACCTCGGCCTGGAAGCGGAGGCTGCGAAGGTGGACCAGACCCTCCAGCAGATCGGTGGCGGGTGACGGCCGCCGCTCGCGCGCGGCGCTGGTCGCCGTGGCGCTCGGAGGCGTGACCTTCGGCGCGCTCTTCTGGCGAGCGCATGGCGCCGTGCGGGCGGATCTCGACCACGAACGGGACCTGCACGGCGAGGACTTCGTGGGCTCCACCGTCTGCCGCCGCTGCCACGAGGATCACCACGAGAGCTGGGCGCGCACCCACCACCGGCGCATGACCCAGGAGCCGAGCGACGCGACGGTGCTCGGCGCCTTCGACGGCTCGGTGCTGCGCTACCGCGGGTGGAAGGCGACGATGGACCGCCGCGGCGAGGCCTTCGTCGTCACCGTCCGCGATGACGACGGCGCGGTGGTGAGCGAGGATCGGGTGGCGATGACCATCGGCTCCCGGCGGGTCCAGCAGTACGTCGCCGAACGGGACGGGGTCTTCGTGCGCCTCCCGGTCGCCTGGCACGTCGAAGAGGGGCGCTGGATGCACATGAACGGCGCCTTCCTCACCGCCGATCCGGAGGAAGGTGCCGACTTCGAGCGCCACGTGACCCGCTGGAACGACAACTGCGTCTTCTGCCACAACGTCGGCCCCAACCCCGGCCTCCGCGACGGCGCCGAGGGACCACGCTTCGAGACCGAGGTGGCGGAGCTCGGCGTCGCCTGCGAGGCGTGCCACGGTCCCGGCGCCGAGCACGTGGCGCGCAACCAGGGGCCGCTGCGCCGCTACGTGCTGCACCATGGTGACGAGGCGGACCCGACGATCGTGAACCCGGAGCGCCTCGACGCGGACCGCAGCGCCGACGTCTGTGGGCGCTGCCACGGCCAGCGGAAGGCGGCGAACGTCCGCCCCTTCCTGCGAAGGGGCGATCCCTTCGTCCCCGGCGACGACCTGGCGCGCTTCAGCGAGCCGCTCTGGCGGGACACCGAGCTGAACGGCGAGGCACTCTTCGCCGCTCGCTTCTGGCCGGACGGGACCCCACGGCTGACCGCCTACGAGTACCAGGGCTGGCTGCAATCGGGCTGCGCGCAGCAGGGCTCGCTGACCTGCACCACCTGCCACGGGATGCACGGCGCCGACCCGAAGGGCCAGGTGCGCGAGACCGCCATCCACGAAGGAAGGCTGGGCGACGGCGCGTGCATGGGCTGCCACGAGGGGCCCGGCACCGANNTCGACTGCCACGAGGGACCCGGCGCCGACGACCACGCGGCCCACGATGGCCAGGTCGCCTGCGTCGACTGCCACATGCCCAAGGTCGTCTACGGCGTGGTCGCCGCCCACCGGAGCCACCGCATCGACGTCCCCGACGTGCGGGCGACGAATGGGCGCGCGGACACGGGCGAGCGACCGAACGCCTGCCTGCTCTGCCACCTCGACTGGGGCGAGGACTGGGGCACCCGCGCGCTCTTCGGGGGCGACCCGATCGAGCGGGCGGTGGTCGCTTCGGCGTGGGGGCGCTCCACCGCCGTGGACCCGGACCGGGCCCGCGGGGTGTTGCTCGAGGCCATGGCGTCCGACCCCTACCCCGCCGTCCGCCGCATCGCCTTCCGCGCGCTCCGCGAGCGGATCGAGGATGCTCCCCCGTGGATCCGTTTCGATCCCACCGGCGAAGAGCCCACGCGCCGCGCGCAGGTGGAAGCGCTGGCGGGCACCACGCCGCATCGGCGCCCCGACCCGGCGACGGTGGGCGCGCTCAGGGCGCAGGCCGAAACCCGAGCGATCGCGATCGGCGAATGAGCGACGAGCACACGGTGGAGCAGGCGGAGGTCCGAGCGTCGCTGCGCTTCGGCTGGCTCTGGCTGCTGGTCGGCGCCACCGGTGGCGTGGTCCTGGAGGCGCTGCACGGGTTCAAGGTCGGTCCCTACCTCGACGACGCGCTGACCCGGCTGCTGCTGACGCTGGCCCACGCCCACGCGGTCGGGCTGGCGCTGGTGGTGCTGGTCTACGCCGCGGCGGGCGCGCCGCTGATGACTCGACGCTGGCCCGGTCACCTGCTGCGCGCATCGGCCCTGCTCGTTCCCGCCGGCTTCGGCCTGGGCGCCATCGCGCACCCGGAGGGCGATCCCTCGCTACCGATCCTCTTGGTGCCGATCGGCGCCGTGCTCCTGCTGGTGGCGTTGGGCGCGATCGTCCGCGCGGCCTTCCGCTCCACCTAGGGGCCATTTGCGCGGGCGGCGTGGGGTAACCCTGCGGGCCCGCGGGCGACAGTCGGACTCGAGCACGGCTCGAAAGGAGAACGACGTGGCCCGACCCAAGATGTGTGATCCCGAGCTCTTCACCCGCGACCTGAGCGGCCGGCGCTACGTGGTGACCGGCGCCAACTCCGGCATCGGTTTCGAGTGCGCCAAGCAGCTGGTCAGCCAAGGGGCGGAGGTCGTCCTGGCCTGTCGCCGCCCCGCCGAAGGGGAGAAAGCGGCCGCGGAAATCCGGGAGGCGACGCCGAAGGGAACGGTGGAGGTACGCGAGCTCGACCTCGGCAGCCTCGACTCGGTGCGCGCCTTCGCCGAGGCCTTCACCCGGGACCACGACCGGCTCGATGGGCTGCTCAACAACGCCGGGGTGATGAACACCGGCGAGGGCACGACCGAGGACGGCTTCGAGACGCAGCTGGGCATCAACCACCTGGG
>JABAOG010001337.1_pt1 | contig 28154 bp, 20 predicted proteins | sample 7062131 | NCBI WGS metagenome assembly JABAOG01 (sample SAMN14538629, study PRJNA623070) | marine sediment metagenome | biome: marine biome [ENVO:00000428]; feature: marine pelagic biome [ENVO:01000023]; material: deep marine sediment [ENVO:00002113] | place: India: Arabian Sea | collected... | reverse complement strand
CTTCCTTCGGTCACGTGGACGTGCGCCGGACTGGGCGAGAGAGCCGGCGCGTCACGGCCGGGGGATGTCGGAACGGACGCGGTGAGACACCGCGTGCGGGTGGCGCCCTGCGGCCTGGGAGGAGGTTTGTGATGTTGACGACCGAATGGCTTCTCGACGTGACCCGGCGGCGCGATGGTTTCGCCGAGCTCGTTCAGACCGAGGGCGGCCTGGCGCCGGCCGCGTGGCGGCTGGCGGAGGCCCGCTGCCGGACCTCGGGGGTGTCCACCCGGGTGCCGTCCCGGCTCGAGGTGCGCGCGGCGGCGCGGCAGCTCGGCGAGCGGCTCGGGCTCACGGTGCCCTCGTCGGGTCGGCTGGCCGCCGACTGCGAGCGCCGCGGCCTGCTCGTGATCTGATCAGAGCGCGAGGCGGGCACGCATCACGTGCCCCTCGCCCTCGAGGAAGATCACCGTGTCGCCCGCGATCGACGGGTGATGCACCAGCCCCTCCGCCGGGAGCGGCGCGGTTCGTCGCTCCGGGTGGCGCAGGTCGGTCAGGTAGAGCGAGCCGGCGGTGAAGCGGGCGCCGTCGTCCTCGAGGCGGTCGAAGATCAGCCAGCGACCGTCCGGTGAGAAGGCGGCGTGGTCGCCGAAGCCCAGGTGGCGCATGTGGTCACCGTCCCGCTCCCAGAGGTAGAGGCCCGTGGAGAGCCCCCGGAAGACGACGAAGCGCCCGTCCGGCGAGACCTGCGGGTCGAAGTAGCGGTCGCCCGGGGGCGCCAGCTCGCTGCGCTCCTCGCCGGCGAGGACGATGATCACGTCGTCCTCGGCCCAGGCGCGGACCGGGGCGGCCGGCTCGAGCGGGGGAATCTCGCGTCCATCGAGGGTGCGGCCGAGCATGGGCACCGCGGTGGCCGACTGCTCGGGGGAGCGGATGCCCAGCCGCTCGCCGTCGGCGCTCCAGAGCGGCGCGAGGCCGGAGCGGGGCGTCTCGGCGACCACCTCGGGTGCGTCCGCGCCGAGGGTGAGCACGCTGAGCCCCTCGTAGCCTTCGTGGGAGAGCGCGATCCGCTCGCCATCGGGCGAGACCCGCGCGTCGATGTAGGCGCCCTCGGCAACGCGCTCGACGCTCTCGAGATGTGCGAAGGGAGCCACTCGGGCGGCGACCTCGATGGGCGCGACCTCCGGCTCGGTGGTCCGGGCCGCTTCGCTCACCGGCTCGGGGCCCTCGTCGCAGCCGGTGACGGCCAGCAGCGCTGCGGCGGCGAGCGCGAAGGAGCCACGCCGGCGCAGGAGCAGCGGCAGCAGCAACAGGAAGAGCCACGCGCCCCCGCTGCTGCGCCCACCGGCGCTGCAGCCACCGCTGGTCAGGCCGCTGGCGGCGGAGCCGTCGCCGACCTTCCCGTCGTCGAGCACGATGCGGGTGGTCGTCGCGCCACCGGGCGGCACGGCGATGGAGCACCACACCTCGGCGGCGGCGATGACCTCGCAGCTCCGCAGGCGCGGGTCGAAGCCGGCGCCGCTCGCCTCGAGGGTCGAGACGCCCTCGGGCAGCTGCAGCTGGAAGTAGCCCACGTCGTTCGTCGTCACGTTTCTCCCACTCTCGATGGCGATGACCGTCGCGCCCACCACACGGTGGCTGGTGTCTTCGCCGGCGTGCTCTTCGAAGACCACGCCGTGCACGATACCCGTCGGCCCCGCCGGAACGGTCCCATCCCCGGTGTCGGCGACCGGCCCGAGCGGGGTGCCCGGAGCCGCGAAGGCCACCTGTACCAGGTCGTCGGTGACCAGCCCGAGGTCGTCCATCGCCTGCGGCGACATGTCCACGATGCGGCCGGTGCTGGTGTGCGGACCCCAGTCCACCGGGCGCACCACGACCTCCTGCCCGCTCGTCGGATTGCGCAGGACGATCCGGGCGTCGCGCCAGAAGGAGCGGCCGTTGGGCACGTAGCTCCAGCGCATCGCCAGGTAGTAGTAGTCCTCCGGTCGCGCGGCGAGCGTCGCGGCGTCCGGGTTCAGCGGGTCGTTCAGCTCGCGGACGATCTCGCCGGTGATGGCGCCGGTGCCGTCGGCGGGCACGCCCATGTCGCGGGGGCCGCCGAAGTGACTGACCTTCCCCTGGACCCAGGGGTCGCCGCCCACGTCGACCACGTCGCCGTAGGGCTCGGTGGCGAGGCCGAGGGTGCTCTCCAGGGTCGGGTTGGTCAGCCCGGCGCGGGGGATCTCGCTGCCGCCCGTGGAGAGCCCGAGGTACACGCCGTCGGAGGGCGTGGGGGTGGGCGCCGGAGCCGGCGAGCTCGAGGCGCGCGGGCCGCAGTCGCTGCAGTCGGTGCCGAGGCCGCAGATCGAGTAGTCGCTGCCCTCGCCACCGTCGTCGCACCAGCCGTCGCCGGCGTCGCGGCAGGTGTCGGTGCAGAGGCTCCCGTCGGAGGGCGGGGGCGCCGCGGCGGCGCTCAGCCCGACGCTGCACCAGGTCTCGCCCCCGGCGACGACGTCGCAGCTGCGGGCGGCGCTGTCGAAGCCCGCGGCCTCCGCCTCGACGGTGGTGCTCCCCGCGGGGACCTCGAGCTGGAAATGGCCGCTCGCGTCGGCGGTGAGGATGGTGGCGCCGATGGCGATCCGCGCCGAGCCGATGCGGGCGCTGCTGTCGCCGGCCTCGTGGACCACGCCTCGGATCGTGCCGCGGCTCGTGGCCCGACGGAGGCCCACGCTGCACCAGGTCTCGCCGCCGGCGGTGACCGAGCAGGTCCGAGTGGCGGTGGTGAAACCGCCGAGCTCGGCGCGGACGGTGGTGTCGCCGGGCGCGACGTCGAAGCTGAAGTTGCCCGAGCCGTCACTGGTGACGGTGGCGCCACCGACGGTGACCGTCGCTCCCGACAGGCGCCGGCTGGTGTCCTCGAGCCCGGCGCCGACGTCCTCGAAGATCACGCCGCGGATGCGCCCGGTGCTCGGCGTCGGGTCGGGGGTGGGGCTCGGGTCGGGGGCGCTCCGGCCGAGGTGGGTGAGGATCGCTCGGTAGTGGGCTTCGGCGATCGCCTGCCGTTGCGCCGGGCTGCCGAGCTTCACCGCGTCGGTGCCGCAGTTGTTGATGAAGCCCATCTCCGAGAGGCTCGCCGGCATCGAGGTGCGCACGAGGACGGTGAAGCGCGCGGACTTCACGCCGCGGTCTCGCAGGCCCCAGGTGCTCACCATCTCGCGCTGGATGTGGCCGGCCATGTCCCGGCTGTTGGCCGAGCCGCCCTCGGCGACGAAGGTCTCGGTGCCGCTCGCGGGGGTGCCGGCGTTCGCGTTCGCGTGGATGGAGGCGAAGCGGCTGGCGCCCCGGGAGTTGGCGTAGTCCGCGCGAGCGCTGAGGCCGACGTAGCGATCGTCGGAGCGGGTGAGGGCCACCGAGAGGCCGGCCCCCTCGAGCAGCGTCTGCAGCCGGCGCGAGACGTCGAGCACCACGTCCGCCTCTTCGAGGCCGCAGCCGACCGCGCCGGGGTCGCTTCCGCCGTGGCCGGGATCGATGACGATCAGCTGGGCGCTGGCGGGGGTCGTGACGGCCGCGAGGACGGCGGCGAGGAGGAGGCGGTGGAGCGTCATGGGGCTGTTTTCGGGGGCCGATGTGCGACCGGTGCGCACAGTCGCTCCTCACCTGTGCAACGAACGTACCCACCCTCACAGGGGCGCGGGAGGCCCGGATCGCGGACCGCAGGGCGCAGCACCCGGCGCCCTTCACGCAAAAAAGCGCAGTAATTTCAAAGATGCAGCGGTGATGCGCCGAGTCCGCACGGTGCGCTCACCAACTGTTCAATCGCTGCACAGTCCTCCGCGCCGGCGGAGCCCGCCGGTGCCACGACGGACACACCGGCTCGTCGGGCCGACCGGCTAGGACAGCCGTACGCAGATCTTCCCATGGACCGTCCCGGCCTCCACGGCTCGGAGCGCGGACTCGACGTCGTCGAGCTCGACCGTGTCCGCGACTCGCGGCTCGAACACACCGCGTACCGTCAGGGACGCCACCTCCTCCAGCAGAGGTCGGTTCTTCTTCACCAGCTGCGCCACCGGGCGCCGGCCGCCCACCATGCGCCCCCACGCGTCGCGCACGAAGAGCGGGCCCCGGGGCATGACGTCGACGAAGACACCGTTCGGTTCGAGGTGCGGCTTCGCCTCGGACCAGGAGGACACCGCAGCGGCGTCGAAGATCATGTCGTACGTGGTCGGATCGTCCGTCCAGCTCTCGTGCTCGTAGTCGATCACGCGGGAGGCTCCGAGGCTCTCCACGTAGGAGACGTTCGGCGTGCTGCACACACCGACGCTCGTCACGCCCATCGAAGTCGCGAGCTGGACCGCCGCCGAGCCGACGGTTCCCGACGCGCCGAGCACCAGCACCCGTTGACCCGGCTGGACATCTGCGTGCAGCACCAGGGCCTCGTACGCGGTCCCGGCGGGCGTGGGGAGACACGCCGCGACCTGGTCGGAGATCTCGGCTGGGGTCGCCACGAGACCCTTCGCGGGGGCCGCCATCTTGGTGGCGCACGTTCCGTATTGAGCGAGGGAGCGTGGTGAGCCGAAGACCCGTTGCCCCACCTGGAGCTCATCGACGCCTTCGCCGAGGGCGATGATGGTTCCGGACCCGTCGACTCCCGGCACGCATGGGAGGCGGGGGCGTCCGATGAGCCGGGCGACCCCATTGCGCAGCTTGTAGTCGATCGGGTTGAGGCTCGCGTAGGCCAGCTCGACGAGGACCTCTCCCTTTCCCGGTACCGGGTCCGGAAGCTCGCGAACGGAGGTCACGCTGTCGGTCCCGTAGTGGTCGTAGGCGGCGGCTCGCATGCGCCCACCCTACCAGTCGCGCGACTCCGGTCGCTCAGGGTGCAGCGACTGGGCGTGCAGGTGGTCGCCGCCGTGGACGGAGAAGAGCGGAGTGAGCTTCGACCCGTGGTGGTCAGCCCCGGGTCGTATCGAGGGACGTGTATTCTCCACCGACATGTTTCGCCCCCGCCGACGAGTCATCCGCGCTCTGGGGTGGCTGCTCTCCGCCTGGAGCGGCTTCCTCTCGGCATCTCCAACCGCCGCTCAGGTGGAGGCCGAAGCGGCCTACCCGGAGTCCATCGAGCTCCGGGTGACGCCGGGCCAAGAGGTGATGGAGGTCGAGGCGATGCTCGCCTTCGACCGACACGTGGCCGGCGAGGAGGCCGCTTTTCGCTTCCCTGACCTGTCGGCCCACGAGATCCGCATCGTCGATCCCGACGGGGCCGAGCGCACCATGAACGCGGGGTCGGAGGCCAGTGTGCTGCGGGTCACCTTCGCCCGCCGCCCCACGCCGGACGACCTGCGCTACCACTTTCGCTGGCATCGGGTCCGCCAGCCGCAGACCGAGGTGCTGGCGTTCGAGGAGCTCTTCGGTGGCGCCGGCCCGGAGACGGAATGGACCGTCACCCTCGAGCTCGGTCCGAGGCGGCCCCTGAGCCGCTTCGACGAGCTCGGCTACGAATGCGATCCGGGCTCCGGTCGCTGCACGGCACCGAGCGAGGCGAACGCGGTCCATCTGCCGCAGCCGGCGAAGCTCCACGATGCGAAGGTGGAGGTCGGGGACACTTCCGATGACGCGCTGCAGCTGCAGCTGGAGCTGCAGGTCAGCTCGGAGACGCCGGGGGATACGCTCACCTTCGCGGTGCCCTACGGGGCGAGCGACATCGAAGCCGTCGACCGGGAGGGGCGACCGGTGCCGATCCGGCGGGACGCGGATACGGTCTACTTCGAGGCCCCGCCGAGCAGCGAGCCGACCACGGTGGTCGCGACCTACCGGCAGGATGCGAGGGTCGAGGCCGGCTGGCTCGAGCGAGAGCTGAGCGCGCCGGGGCCCACGCCCTTTCTCCTCGACGAGCTGTCCATCGAGCCGGTCACGGTGGAGCGTCCCACCAAAGAAGTCGCCAGGGATCTGGGCCTCGTGGGCGGACTCTTCCTGCTTTTCACCGTGCTTTTCGGGCTGCGGCACCTCGGCGGCCGGCGGATGAAGAACCCCGAGGCGGGCGGCGTCCGGCAGGAGCGCAGCGAGAGCGGCGACCAGGTCGACGACCGCTACGTGATGTACGCCGGCGTGAAAGAGATCCTCGACACCGGGCCGTGGATCTACTTCGGCACGGTCGCCGTCGCGGCGCTGGTGAGCTTCATGGCCGACGCCATCCTGCTCTGGTCGCCCGGCCTCAACGCCGCGCCGGTGCTCGCGCTCCTCTTCCTGCTGGTCCTCTTCTACTACCCGGGGCCGGCGCCCCGGTGGATCTTCATCTCGCTGCAGCTCCTGGCGTTGATCCCCGTTGCGGCGATGTACGGCTACGCGATGGTCGAACCAGCACCCGACCAGGCCACCCAGCTGAGCGTCGGCGCCGTCGTCGGCACGGTGCTCTTCATCGCGCTGACGACGATCGGTCGTCGCCGGAGCCGCTTCGCCTTCGGGCCCGACTACTACGACAGCTGAGCGGACCGGCTCGGAGCCAGCGGGCTAGCGTGGCTTTGCGCGAAGAGCGCCTGTGGGTTCAGCCGGGGGCGAGTTGCTCGGCGACCCACGCGAGCTCCTCGGGGAGCCAGAGCGTTCGCACGTCGACGTCCGCGTGGACGCTCAGCCGGTCGAGGAAGAGCTCGAAGGTCGCGAGGGCCGTCGCGGGGACCTCCTCCTCGGGCAGCGCGGCGAAGTCCCGGTAGGTCCGCCGGAAGGGGAGCCAGCCGATCGCATCCACCACGCGGATCAGCCGGTAGGTGATGGCGTCCCAGTGGAAGGTGCCGGCCGCGATGGCCTCGTCGTAGCGGAGCGCGAAGAAATCCCGGATCGCCGAGCCCTCGTAGTAGACGCCGCGGGCGCGGACCCGACCGCCGACGCGGTCCAGCACGTAGACCATCTTGAAGTTCGCCGAGAGCTCTCCCTGGAAGACCCACCGGCCGCCGCGATCGAACTGATGGCTCAGCTCGTGGAGGATCGCGAAGGACCAGTCGTCGTTCGCTACGATGCGCTCGAGCTCCGGCGCCACGAAGGGGTGGAACCAGCGGATGGGATTGCCGGCGACGGCCAGACCACCGGGAAACTGACGCACCGAGAGCACTTGCTGAGGTGGGTCTCCGAGGGGTGTGGCACCGACCAGATCGCGGTAGCCGTCGTAGGCGTCGTCGAGATGCGCGGCCCAGCACTGCAGGCTGCCTTCGTCGATGAGCGTGCGGTCCGTTCGCTCGAGCACCAGGTCGAGGTGGCGGCTCAGCGGCGGTGACGCGAAATCGTCGGCGGGCACGACCAGGTCGTCGAAGAAGGCCTGGCCGGTGACGGTGCCGGCGAAGAAGCCGAGCCGCGCCTGGAGCGGGGTGGTGCCCGAGGGATCCGCCGGGAAGGTCACCGCCATGCGGGTCCAGTCGAAGGTGCCGGTGGACCCCGCGTCCGAGCTGTGGGTGAAACCGCCGAACACCGCCAGATTCGCGCCCACGGCCGCGCCCTGGATGCCCTCGCCACGCGCCCAACCGAAGAGGTTGTAGTGCCCTCCGGCAATCAGCGGGGTCGACTGGAGCCACCAGGTGTCGTTGGGGACGCCTTCGGGGTGGGCGAGGCCGACGCCCCGCGAACCGTCGCGCCCGAGCCCCTCCGCCCACGAGAAGGTCGCGAGCGAGGGCTGGAAGCCTCCGGTGGACCAGTCGGCGGGCCCGTTCAGCCCGCCGGTCTCGAAGTCGCCGTTGCTCAGCAGCGGCGGGAGAGCGGGGTCGGCGGTGGCGAGGGCGGCGTCACTCGGATCGGACTCGTTCAGGAAGACGTCCAGGGCGGTCACGACGTAGGCGTGGGTGATCCCGGCGCCGAGCCCGGCGTCCTGAAAGCGGGGACAGCATGTCGTGCCCAGCAGGCTGCCGTCCCGGTAGACCGCGTAGCCGAGCATGCCGGTGTCGTCCGTCGAGGGGCTCCAGCGGAGCTCCGCCACTTGGGGCGTCACGGCGGTTGCGGTGAGCGCCACGGGCGGGGTGGGGGCGTCGTGCTCGCGACCGAGGATCGCCAGGGAGCCGACCACGAACCCGCTCGGTTCGGATGGCTGCTGGAGGATCACCCGCACCCAGCGGGCGCGACCGTAGACGTCGACCACGTCCTCGCCGCCATCGGCGTCGCGGGAACGTCCCATCCAGACATAGCGGCGACCGTCGGAGGACCCGCGGACCCGGATCCGTCGCCCGTGGACCGCGCCCCATTGGAGCGCCACCTGCTCGAGGGAGTAGCTGCGGCCGAGGTCCACCTCGACGACCACCCGTCCGCGGCGCTCGCTCTCCCACTCGGTCTCCGGCTCTCCGTCGACCATTGCCTCGGGTCCTCGCGTGGGGTCGACCGTCGAAGACGCGGTGATCGGGCGCCCGCGGGCCAGGTCGATCGGGCCCCCGAGGGCAGCGCACGGGGCGGTGAAGGCCGCGGGCGGAGTCCCTGCGTCGGGGCGCTTGCGGAGCTCGGCGGGCACGCCGGCCTCCGGCAGCTCCTCGGCCACCGGGACGTCGCAGCCGGTGAGGTAGGCGAGGGCGATGACGAGAATCGGCGAGCGCATGATCGGACCTCCGACGAGGGATCCGTTGCAAGCTCGGTACCGATGCGACGTATGTGGGAGACAGGTCGGGGCGCACGCACACTGTGGGCCTTTGTGCGCCACGGACGGGCGTCGTGCGGGCGCCGGCCGCGTTCCTCGAGTGTGCAATCATTTCCTGGGCTGAACGCGGCGCCGAGAAATGGCTGCGCAGTGCGCTCACCGGTCTGGGACACACCACGACTTCGGCGTGATGGACGCCGGCGCCCGCAGGATGGGGCGGGTCAGCCGCCGGCCTTCTGCGCCAAGTAGACTTCGAGCCCTTCGAGCCCGTGGCTCGGGTGGACTAGCATGTGTCCATGTTCCGCGCCCTCTCCCTCGCCTTGCTCTTCACGCTCGCGCTCTCGGGATGCGAGACGGAAGCCGATCGGCGCAAGCAGCGACTCGACCGGGTCGCCCACGCGATCGACGGGCGCCTCAGCAGCGCTGCACTGCCGGCCGTTCCCTACGGAGACACGTGGGTGGCCGGCGACGTACGCGTGATCGTCGGCGAAGGGATCGACGTGGACCGGGCGGCCAACGCGCTCGACTGGTACCGGATCGACCCGGACGCCTATGCCGAGAGCGCGCGTCCAATCCCCGAGGCCGGACCGCGCGCGGTGACCCTCTCGAACGGTCGTCCGTCTTCGAGGGACCGGTCCGGAGGGACTCTCCCCGAGCTCGCCGAAGCGCTGCGGCCGCCGCCGCCGGCTGGGCAGATGGGCGACCCGAACCCGCACTCGACGCTGCCCCAACGCCGAGGCACGCTGGACCTCGCCGTCGGTGGCTCGATCCCCTACGCCACCTTTGCCGAGGTGCTGCTCACGGTGGCACGAGAGCGCTACTCGGCTCGCCTCGTCGTCCGGCTGCCCGCGGCAACCGGCCGGCTGCCCGTGCACTTCCCGTCAGTGGCGGGCAGTTGCTGGTCGGCCAGCTGCATCGAGGCTCTCCTTCCGCGCCGGTCGATCCCCGATCCCGAGGAGCTGGAGGTGGGCGACCATGGGCCGCATGCGCGCCTCGAGCTGACCGTGGCCATCGACGAGCGCGGCGTGGACCTCTTCGCGTCCGGCGGAGCGCTGGCTCGGGGCTGCGGCCAGGTTCGCCCGAGCGAGGACGAGGGACCGACCGTGCCCCGACGCAACGGCGCCATCGACTCGCCGGCCGTCGAGGAGTGCCTCAGCGCGATCGACGAGCAGTTCCCCGACGAGGTGGCGGTGCTGATCCAGCCGGAGGCCGACACCCCCTTCGCGGAGGTGGCGCTCGTCGCGTCGCTGGCCTTTGGCGACGACCGCTTTCCCGGGNNCCCGGGCTCTTCTTCGCCGCACCCGAATGAGGCGGGCGGGCGGCTGACATGTTCGGCGGTGGGGTCCGGGAGGGCGACGACTGCTGCCAACTCGCTGAGCGCCCTCAGGCGGGCGGGATATTCTTGTTCGACCGGAACACGTTGGCCTGATCCCACTGCCCCTCGATGGTCCGCAACCGATCCCGCACGGCGGGTGGATAGGCCGCACGCACGCGGTCCTGGCCCTCCTCGGCGGTCAGGAAGTTCACGTACCCCCGTCGACGGGAGCCCTCGAGGTACACGCGCTCAGCCAGCCCAGAGCTCGGTCGCGTTCGTGATGGACGCGAGCGGGCCGTGGTTCTTCAGGGCGTTGTCGCCGGCGAGGAGCACGCGATCGATCCCACGCGAACGCAAGAGCGGGTCGAGCTCGGTGCCGGCGAAGGCGCTGATGCTCCGCTTGGTGATCACCCGCTCCCCCTCCGCCGGCGCCACGCGCTCGTCGATCGCCGCGCCCGGTTCGCCGGCACCAGCGCCCCGACCTTCTTCATGTACTGGGCCAGCGGCAAGTTGGGGGGCACGTCCACGTGACCGGGCCGATAGGCGTGGCGCACGTGGATGACCGGGACGCCCCGTTTTCTAGCCTCCTCGATCGCGGTCGCTGCGGCGACCACCGCCGCGTCGAGTCGAGCGCGCGCTTCCGGATCCTCCGGTGCCAGCGGCGGCTCACGGAGGATGGCGACCTGGACATCCATCGACAGGAACGCGGTGCGCTCGACGGCGGTCATCGGAAGTCGACCTCGGCGGCGGGCACGGACGGGCCGGCGGTGAGCGCCGCTTTCGGTCGGATCGTGACCTCGAGGTCCGCCGGAGCGGCCAGGGCGACGAACGATCCGGCCAGCTCCCCGCCGTGGGTATCGACTCGATACCGCTCCCCGAGCGAGGTCACCGGTAGCAGGATGGAGGCGTCGTTGCTGAAGGAGAAGCACCCCAGATCGTCGCGGGTATCGGTCACCACGCAGCTCTCGTCGCGGCGGAAGCGATGGGGGCTGAGCTGCATCAGCGCCACCGGGCGGTCGGCGCGCACTCGGTAGGCGCCGCCGGCCACCAGCCCCGAGACCTCCGCGGCGACCAGCTCGTCGACGAAAGGCAGCTCCAGCTCTCGGCCGACCGGGCGGCAACCCGTGCGGTCGCCTCTTCCTGCCCGTCACGCTCGACGGTGACGGTGACCGGCTGCTCGTGGGGGTTGCCGATGACCAGAGCGAAACCGAACACCGGATCGACCGGATTGGTGGTGGTCACCGCGAGGAAGTCACAGCCGAGATTTCCCCGGGTTCGCGCGGCGGCCTCGCAGCTCGCGGGCGCATCGTCGATGGGTCCCATGTCCTCGATGGGCCCTTCGTCGTCGGCATCCCGCAGAGGTGTGCCCCCGTCCGGAGGAGCGATTCGTGGAGGAGCACCACAGGCGAGCACGCTCCACAGGGCGATGACCGTCGGTCGCATGTTCCATGGTGCAGCGCGGACGGAAACCGGCTCACTCGGGGCCGATCTTTTCTTCCTTTCTCGTCGATTCGGACCGACCAGCCCGAAAGGGTGAGAAGCCGTCGTGATGAACACCCGCCACCGCGGTCGAGCGACGAGCATTCGCCGGGTGGCGTGGGTGAGCGGGCGCACCGAGCACCGGGCGGCGCCCAGGAGGCGCTTTTCAAACGGCCGCGCATCATCGAGCATGGCGCCATGGTCGCTCTTGTGGGAGTGCGATGAGACGGCCGCTCTTCTTGGGCGGGGGCGTGCTCTTGCTCGCGGCGCTCNNCGAGGCCGAGGCGGAGCCGGCCAGCGACCGCTACGCGGACATCCCCAAGATCGACGTGCACGTGCACGTCCCGCGCTCGCTCTCGGCGTCGGCGATGCGGATCTTCCACCGTCATGGCGTCGTGCTCGCGCTGAACGCGAGCGGTTCGGAGCCGGGGACCCGCCTCGGCATGTTGGTGGAGACCGGCCACGAGGTCGGGCTCTACCCCTATTGTCATCTCGACTGGCGGGCGGCGGCCGACGAGGACTTCGCCGCCTATGCCGAAGAGACCCTGCGCGCCTGTCGCGCGCAGGGGGCCATCGGTCTGAAGATCTTCAAGGGCCTCGGCCTCGGCTACGTGAACGAGGACGGCACGCTCTTGCGCGTGGACGACCCGCGCCTCGATCCGGCCTTCGAGGCCGCGGGCGCCAACGACCTGCCGGTGCTGATCCACACCGGCGACCCCAAGGCCTTCTTCGAGCCACTCACGGAGGACAACGAGCGCTACGCCGAGCTCTCGGCGCATCCCTCGTGGTCTTTCCACGGGGAGCGCATCGATCCCTACGGCGAGCCGACGGGGATGGAGTGGCCGAGCTGGGAGTCGCTCCTCGAGCAGTTCGAGAACCGGGTCGCCCGCCACCCGGACACCACCTTCGTCGGCGCCCACTTCGGCAACGCGCCGGAGGAGCCGGACCGGGTCGACCGGATGCTCGACGCCTACCCGAATCTGATGATCGAGACCGGCGCGCGGATCCCGGAGATCGGCCGGCACGATCCGGAGCGGATGCGTGCCTTCTTCGAGAAGCATGCCGACCGGATCCTCTTCGGCACCGACTTCCAGATGAGCCCCGGTGGCGGCTTCGTGCTCGGCTCGATGGGCGAGTCGATGGATCCGCCCTCGCGCATCCCGGTCTTCTACGAGGCCCACTGGCGCTACTTCGAGACCGAGGACCGCGACTTCGCGCACCCGACGCCCATCCAGGGGGACTGGACCATCGACGGCCTCGGTCTGGAGCGGGAGGTCCTCGAGAAGATCTATCACCGCAACGCGGAACGGATCTTCGGCCTCGACCCGGTGAGCGAAGAGCAACCTTGAGCGCGACCGACGACAAGGTCCCCGCCCGCGGGCTCGGCATACGCAGCCGCCTGGCGTTGACCCTCTTGGTGGTCCTCGTGCCGCTGGCGGTCGCGGTGGTCTTCGGCCAGCGCCATTGGGAGGTGCGCACTGCGGCCCTCGCCACGGTGGAGGCGACGGAGCAGCGGCTCGACGATCGGCTCCTGGATCGCTGTCGGGCGCGGCCGGCGTGGATCGGTCGGCGCGGTCGCGGGCGCCGGGGACGGGGCCGCGGTCCCCGAGGGCCACGAGCGCGGATCTTCGCCTACGACGCGAGCTTCGCTCCGGCGGCGAGCGACGCGCCCGCCCTCGACGACGCGATGCGCGCGGCTCTGGAGTCGGAGGGCTACGCGTGGCGAGAGGTCGAGGGGCCGCGCGGCCGGGATCTCCTGCAGGTGGCGTTGCGCACGACCGACGACGGTCCCTGCAGCGTGATTCTGGTCGAACGGCCCGCGGCGCCCTTCGAGGCGCCGCTCTGGCCGCCGCTGCTCTTCTCGCTCCTGGCCATCGGCGCGGCCCTCGTCGCTGCCGGACCGCTCGTGCGGCGGGTGCGGCGGCTGACGGGAGCGGTCGAGGCCGCGCAGCGAGGCGAGGCCTTCGAGCCCGATGACCAGGGCGACGAGATCGGCGCGCTCAGCCGCGCCTTCGCAGCGGACCGTGAGGAGCTCGCCCGCCGCAACGAAGCGCTCGAGCGGCGGGAGCGCGCGCTGACGCGCTTCGTCAGCAACACCACCCACGACATCGGGATCCCGCTCACCGTCCTGCAGGGGCACCTGGTGGCGCTGCGCCAACGGCTCGCCCAGGGCGAGGATCGCAAGGTGCTCGGTCACGCGCTCGAGGAGGCGCACTACATCGGCGCGCTGATCCGCAACCTCGCCGCCGCGGCGAAGCTCGACGATCCGGACCGGGTGCTGGTGCGGGAGCCCGTGGACCTGGGCGCGCTGGTCGAGCGGGTCGCGAGCCGCCACGCACCGCTCGCCAAGGCCAAGGGGCTCGCCCTCGACTTCGCCACCCCGGAAGGGAGCGTGGCGCTGACCGGCGACCTCACCCTCCTCGAGCAGGCCATCGGCAACCTGGTGCACAACGCCGTTCGCTACAACGAGCCCGGCGGCCACGTGGCGGTGGTCCTCGAGGCCGGGGAGGGCCGCTTCGAGCTGCGGGTGATCGACGACGGCCCCGGCGTCCCCGCGGCGGACCTCGAGCGCCTCGGCGAGCGTCGCTTCCGCAGCGAAGAGGCGCGCACGCGGCGACCGACGGGCACCGGCCTCGGCCTCTCGATCGCGCGGGACGTCGCCGACCGTCACGGGCTCCGGCTGACCTTCGAGAACGCCGAGCCCAAGGGGTTCATCGCGACGCTGGCCGGCCCTCTGCGCTGAGCGGCGCACCCCCTCGGCGTCTCTTCAGCCACAGGCCCAGACGCCAGACGAGGAGCACCGCGAACGAGGCACCGAAGAGCAGCACGCCCACCAGCGGCGCGAAGGGCAGGCGGAGCAGGTGCAGGACCACGAGCACGCCGGCCACGTAGACCAGGCGGTGGAGCGGCTTCCACACCCGAACGCGCAGTCGGCGGACCACGGCCGGGAAGCTGGTGAGCAGGAGCAGAGCGAGGATCGCGGTGGCCAGCGCACCGGCGCGATAGGTCGGCCAACTCCAGAGCGCGGAGAGGCTGTCCCTCAGCGGTCCGGCGAGACCGATGGCGAGATGGGCGATGGCCGCGAGGGCCGCGGAGATGCCGAGGGCGCGTCGCCAGCGCTTCACCGCTCGAGCGTCGGTGCCCGTGCCGAAGGGGCTGGCGGCGAGGACCGCCAAGAGCAGCAGGGCGGCGACCCAGCCGCTGGCCCGGGACGCACCGACCCACGAGGCCGCGGTCCAATCGTCCACCGCGATCGCGGCGCCGGCAGCGACCGCGAGCAGCGCCAACGCGGGGAGCCAACGGGCGGGCGCCTTCACAGCGACTCCAGGAAGCGAACGAGCTGGTCGAGCTCGGCGTCGGAGAGGTCGCTCGTGTCGCCGTGGCGGTCGCCGGGCTCGTCGAAGACGCTGCGAAGGGTCGGCGCTCGGCCGTCGGCCAGGAAGGGGCCGCGGGCACCGACGGAGAGCAGCGAAGGGATGTCCAGGCGCTCGTCCGCGGCGAGCGTCCGTTGCTCGGGGAAGAGCGCGCCAGCGGGCACGGAGCCGAGGGAGGTGAAGGCCGGGAAGGCGTGGCAGGTCGGGCAGCCGGCCCGGACGAAGACCTCCAAGCCTTCGCGGACGCGGTCGAGCGGCACCTCCGCGGGCGGCGGCCGGGGGAGGGCACGCACGTAGCCGTCGAGTGCCTCGCCGCGCCCGGCTTCGCGCCGCAGCCAGTCGCCGAGCAGGGTGGTCGACAGGTGGGTCAGGTCGGCGATGCGCGGGTAGCTGCCGTCCCGCAGGTAGGGCGCGGTGCCGGCGATGCCGCGCACCGTCAGCGTGGGCGCCAGCCGCCGGCCCCCGATGTTGCGGAGCACGTGGTCGGTGTCCGCGTGCAGGTGGCAGCTCTGGCAGGAGACTCCCGAGCGGGTGGCCTCGAAGAAGCTGTGCTCGCCCCGCACGCGCAGCGCCTGCGCCCGGCTGCGGTCCGCCGGATCCTCGAGCTGCACCAAGGTGTCGAGCTCCCCTCGGCGGAAGATGCCGAGCGCCCCGGCGCCGGGGCTCGCGACGATCAGCGCGCCGTCCGCGAGGCGCACGACACCCTGCGGGGCGAAGAGCGGCGTGGCGGCCAGATCGACGACGCTCGGCACCGGCACGCCGGGCTGGAAGATCTCCACCTCGTCGCTGCCGGCGAAGGCCACCGCGAGGGCGCCGCGGTGCCCATCGATGGCCATCGGCGACAGCCCGCGGTCGACGTCGCCAGCGGCCGCCTGTCGCGGCGACCGCCACGCCGTGGGTTGGCGAGCGACGATGGCGCGCTCCGCGAGGTCGAGGGTGAGCAGCTGGTCTTGCACGAAGTGGTTGCCCAGGTGCGGCTCGCCCGGGCTGTAGTCGGTGACCGCCAGGGTGACGGTTCGTGGTCCGGTCGCCGCGAGGGTCACCGCCGGTCGACCGAGGGGCAGCTCGGTGCGCTCGTCGCCCAGCACCACGACCGACGCCGCGCGTCGGAGCGCCACCACGCAGGCGGCCGGCGTGCAGACGAGGTCGTCCGGCGCTTCGGGTAGGTCGGCCATCCGCTCGCTCTCGAGCGCCTCCGTCAGCCGCAGCAGCCCCGGCGTCGGGCCCCCGACGCCGACCACGAGCGCCGCGTCGGTCGTCCCGGGCGCGCCTTCGGCTGGCGCAACGACGCTCACCGCGGGCAGCGCGCGCTCGGCGAGGGTCTCGCCGCTGCGGGCGTCGACGAGGGTGACGCCTTGCGCGCTCGCGACGGCGATGCGCCGGTCGTCCACGAAGGCCAGATCCCGCGGGCGGTCCGCGGTGTCGTGGGCGCCGACGAAGCCATCGCCCTCGACCACGACCAGGGCGTCCGTCTCCTCGCTCACCGCGGCGGCCAGGGTCCGCTCGGGGTTGGCCACGAGCCACCGGGGGTGGGCGGTCGGGACCACTCGCTCGACCGGACGCTCGTGCGTCGTTCCGTCGACGCGCAAGCGCACCGCGTCGGCGCTCAACGCCCCGTCGTGGGCGGGGTCGTGGTCCACGCGGAAGAGGCCGTGGCCCAGCGGCTCCGCGCGCGGCGGGCGATCGATGCCCGCGCCCTCGAGCCGCACGGCCTCGGCGCCGGGGGCGTGGACGTAGAAGCGCTGCGGTCGGTCGGTGAAGACCACCGGGGGCGCGATGGCCGGCTTGCGCTCGTAAGCCCAGCGGTCGCCGAGCTGCTCGCCGAGGCCCAGCAGCTCTTCGTTCTCGGCGATGGTCGGCGCCCGCCGGACGGCGGCGGCCACGGCTGGGCCGGCGATGGCCAGCGCGAGGAGGGTCAGCGCCGCCGGAGAGAGGCGCAGGTCGAGGGCTCGCGGCCGCCACGCGAGCACGGCCCACACCACGGCCAGCGCCACCAGGTAGGCGAGGACCACCGACGCGAGGTCCGCGTCGCCAGCGAGCGTCCAGAGCGCGGCGGCGAGCCCGAGCACCCATCCCTGGCGCGGCACCCTCATCGCGCCCGCGGGGTCACGAGCGCAGCTCGCCGGCGCGGAAACGGCGACCGAGGGCGGTGGCCAGGATCTCCTCCCGCCGCGACCAGAGGAAGGCTCGGCCATCCGCGTCGAGCGGCAGCCGCCAGGCTCGGGAGGGACCGAGGTGGTTGCTGGACAGGACGCTCAGCAGGAGCAGGCGCTGCAGGGGCGTGGGGTCGACCCGTCGGCCCTGCTCGTCCACGCCGAGGCCGAAGTGGGCGCCCGCGAGGAAGGTGTCGTCGCCGAAGGGCTTCTCCATCCAGCGAAGGAGGATCGGCGAGTCGGTGCGCGCGTGGCAAGGGCGCGGCGCCGTGAGCCGGGCGTCGCCGCTGCGGAAGTCGAGCGCCAGGCCCACGTCCAGGTCCTCGAGGGCCAGCCGCACGGTGCCGAGGAAGGCGGTCGCCTTCCACCAGTCGCGGCTCAACCGCCCGACGTAGCGCCGAGCGACGGCGAGGGCGTCGTCCGCGGCGAGCGGCGGCCCGGGGTCGAGGACGGTCGGCTCGGTGGGCGCGCTCGGTTCGTCGGCGGTGATCGCCGGCGGCGCCCCGCGATCGAAGCGTAGGGTGCGGCCGACGGAGCCGTGGATCAGCCGCGGGTCTTCGGCGCAACGCTCCTCCGCCTGTGCGTGGTCGATCAGCGAGTCGTTCTGCTCGACCGCGAAGCGGGAGCGATAGCGGTGGAAGGAGGCGTAGGGGACCGCGAAGCGTGCGCCGAGGGCGTCGACGTTCTTCACCATTGCCCGCCAGAGCCGGTCCTCGATGGTGGCCGCCGGCTCATCGGTGAAGAGGCGGCCAGCGTGGTTGTAGTTGAGGAGCGCCACGTCGATCGGGTCGAGTCGTTCGCGCAGACGCCGGACGGCGCCCAGCGGCAGGTTGCAGTCGTTGTAGACGAGGACCCGCCACGGACCGAGCTCGACCGAGAGCATGTTGTCGATGGCCGCGGTCGGGAAGCGCACCGCCTCGAGGGAGTCGTCGCGCCAGCGCTCGCGCTCGCCGATCGGCCGCACGTCGGTGAAGCCGAGCGCACGGAAGCGGTCGACCATCGTGAAGTTGTGCGAGGCGTTCGCCAGCACGCGCAGGTCCGGCCGCCGCTCGGCGAGCTTGGCGAGGGTGGGCAGGTGCAGGTGGTCGCTGTGCCAGTGGGAGACCCACAGGTGGGTGGCCCGGGCCATCGTGTCCCAGGCGGACCTCGGCGTCTCGCGCGCCAGCTCCCAGCCGCCGCTGAAGGCGTGTCCCTCGAGCCATGGATCGACCAGCAGCCGCACCGGCCCCGCTTCGAGCAGGACGGTGGCGTGGTTCAGGACCGTGACGTCGAGGGGGGCGCTCATTCGGCCGGCTTCACGAAGCGGAGCGTCATCCGGTCGCTCTCGCCGATCGCGCGCATGTCGTCGGCGGTCTCCTCACCGCCGCGGAGCGACGGCGGCAGCGACCACACGCCCTCCGGGTGGTCGTGATCGTCGCTGGGGTTGGCGTTGATCTCCGAGCGCTCGTCCAAGGTCAGCCCAGCGGACTCGACCATGCGGATGACGAAGTCCTCCGAGAGGTAGCCGGCCTCGCCGCTCTCGGCCTCCGGGTGGTCGGCCGGCGCCCGGTGCTGGACGATGCCGAGCACGCCGCCGGGCTTCAGCACCCGGGCGATGGCTGCGAGGTAGGCCGAGACGTCGTGGTCGTGACGGACCCAGTTGTGGATGGTGCGCGGCAGGAGCACCAGGTCCACGCTCCCGTCGGGCACCGTGGCCAGCTGCTCACCGTCGTGGAGCTGGGTCAGCTCGACCTGGTCGTAGAGGTCGGGGCTGCTGGCGAGCATGAGGTTCAGGTCTCGCGCCAGACCCGCCACGAAGCCTTCGCCGTTCGGGTCGACGTTGGCGACGATCAACCGTCCGTCACCGCGCAGGTAGGGGGCGAGCACCTTCGTGTACCAGCCGCGACCGGGCCAGATCTCCACGACCGTGGAGCTCGGCTCGAGGCCGAAGAAGGCGAGCGTCTCCTTCGGGTGCCGATACTGGTCCCGCGCGCGCTCGTCGTCGGTGCGATGGGCGCCGGCGAGGGCCGCGTCGAGGTTCCCGGCCATGGCGGCGGGCTCGCTCGTCTCGGCGCCGGTCGACGCTTCGTCGGTCGGAGTCTCGCCGCCGCTGCCGCCGCAGGCCAGCGCGCAAAAGAGGAAGGGGAGGGCGTGCCGAAAGCTCATGGGCGCGGACCTTAGCGATTCCCTCGGGGGATGACACCCCTCACCCCCCATGTGGGTGCAGGTAGGCTCTCCTCGCCCTGGTGAGGAGGCGCAGGCTCATGCGAAGATCGGCCCATGAACGTACGTCGATTCACCGAACGCGCCGGCCTCCGGCACAGCCTCATCCTCGGCCTCGCCCTCGCTCTACTGGCTCCCGCCTGCGGCGACGACGGGGTCTCCTCCGAAGAGGACGCTCGCGCGGCCTACATCGGCATGGACGGGGTCATCGCCAAGGCCCTCACCCTGGGCATGCAGGGCTTCAACGAGGCCAGCAGCGCGAACATCCCGCCGCAATCCGGGACCGGTGACGTGATGGGCACCATCGACATCACCGGCCAGGTGGACATGGGGGCCAGCGACAACAAGGGGCTGCGCCTGAACATCGCCCTGGTCGACTACCTGGACGAGATCCCCGAGCCGGACGCGGACCTCGCGATCGTCTACGACACCGATCCGGAGGGCACGTTGCCCTACCTCGATCTGCAGCTCCGGAACATCCCCGACGGCACCATCGAGGGCACGCTCACCGGGGACTTCCTGATGAGCGGGGACCTCGAGGGCGTGGTGACGCTCGAGCTGACGCTCAGCGGCAACATCCAGGACGACGGCACCGGTGGCGTCGAGCGAGCGCCGGGGACGATCACCGTGACCGGCACGGCGACCTCGGCCGCGGGCGTCTACGACGTGAACGTCACGATCTGACGCCGGAGATCGGCTCTCGGAGATCGGTCGCGGTGATCGGTGATCGGTGATCGGCGCCCGTCGGGGTTGCTGCGGGCTGCGGCGGCCGTATCGATCGCGGGTGACGGGGGTAGCCGAGGCGGCGGCGGTGGTGCGCGGTCTGGGTGTGATGGGATCATGAGCGCGCAGGTCCTCGAGCTCGCCAGCGGGATGCGTCTGTGCTGGGCAGAGTACGGCGATCCGCGAGGCGAGCCCGTCTTCCTCTTCCACGGCAACCCCGGCTCACGGCTCTCGTGGGGCGCGATGCCGGGCTCGCCCTTCGTCGACGGAGTACGCCTGATAGCGCCCGACCGCCCCGGCTACGGGAGGACCGACTTCGAGGCCCATGCGCTGGAGCGTTGGCCGGACCGCGTCCGGGAGCTGGCCGACCACCTGGGGATCGAGCGATTCGCGGTCTTCGGCCCCTCCGGTGGCGCGCCCTATGCGCTGGCGTGCGCATGGAAGATCCCGGACCGTTTGTCGGTGGCTGGCGTCTTCGGCGCCGTCGGTCCGAACGCGCCGGAAGCGGTGGATGGGGTGCTCCCGTCGTTGCGGCTGCTGTGGCGCATCGCGCGCCCGCTTCGGTGGGCGGTGCGCCTCCAGATGTGGCTCATCGCCCAGGCCGCCCAGGCCGATCCGGTCCGGGTCGCTCGGAAGCTGCGCGACCTGGAGCTGAAGGAAGAGGACGCGCCCGCTCTCGAGCGACCCGAGATCCTCGAGCTCTTCCGCGTCGACCTCCCCGAGGCCTACCGCCAGAACGGCGTCGGCTCGGCCTACGACGTCACGATTCCGGCGAGCTGGCCGATCCCACTCCCGGCCATCCGGACCCGGGTACGGCTCTGGCACGCGGAACGCGACCCGCTCGTCGGGAACATGACGCCCTACCTGGCCGCGCGTCTTCCGAACGCGGAGCTGACGCGCCTGCCGGCGGTGGGGCACCTGTGGATCCTCGACCACATGCCGGAGGTCATCGCGGCGCTCGTCGAGTGAGCCCTTGGCGTCCGGTCGAGCACCGAGCACCGATCTCCGGGCTCAGCCGTCGATGGCGATGCCGATGCGCTGGCGCAGGTCCAGGTAGGCCTGGCTCACCGAGTAGAGGTAGAGCTCCTTGAGCCGCTCCTTCTGGGCGACGGCCTCCGGGGCGCTGGCCTTGATGACGGCGATGGCCATCTCGAGGTCGTTGGCCATGACGAAGCCGAGTCGGTCCGCGGTCAGATCCACCGCGGCGATCCACTTCTTCATGTCCAGCTCCGGCGCGGCCGCCAGGAGCTTCTGGACCAGCCCGCGGAGCCGATCCTGCTCGGTGGCGGAGACGTGGCTCTTGATCGCCTCGAGGCAGCCGCCGACCCGGGACTCCAGGTTGCCCGGGACCGGGAACTGGGGGGTGGCCAGCTTGATGGCCGCCAGGAGCCAGGCGCGCAGGCCGCTGCCGGTGGGGACCAGGTGGCGCACCACGTGGCCGCCGCGGAAGTAGCTCAGCTGCCGGGCCGCCACGAACGCGAGCGCCTGCGGCGGACCGCCGGCGAGCGCGCCCTTGCCGACGCCGATGGCCGGCGGGTCGGAGACCAGGAAGCTCAGGCCGCCCGCGTCCGAGGGGCGCGCGTAGACCGGCGGCAGGTCGAGCTGCGCGACCGAGCCCACGTAGCCCAGCGTCTGGATCATCGCGGCGTCGTCGCTGGCCGGGTCTCGGGGCGTTCCGTCGACCTCGTACTCGGTCAGCGGCTTGGCGCGGCTCGCGACCACCGCCGGGGTCACCGCGGCGAAGATCTGCGTGAGCAGCGGATCCTGCGACGGGTGGACCAGGTGGTTGAACCAGACGTCCTCGCCGAAGAACTCCTCGGCGGCCGCGGGGTGCTTGGAGCGGTGCTTCTCGTAGAAGGACTTCTCCTCCGGGTCCGCCATGTTGAGCACCTTGAGGGTCTGGCACACGCACCAGGACTGGTCCGCGCGCTTCACGTCCGTGTAGAGCTGGCGGAGCGCCTGGTAGCTCTCCACGCGGTAGGGGCTCTTGCGGAGCAGCTGGGCGTGGACGTCCACCGCCTTGTGGAGGAAGCGCTTGGGGTTGGCCTCGTAGATCTCGGCCAGCATCTCCAGCCGCGCGCGGCCGTCCGGCGCGAGCTCCTGCGCCTCTTCGTAGGCCTCGGTGGCCTGCTTCATGTCCTCGAGCTTGTCCCGGTAGAGGTCACCGAGCTTGTCCCACATCGCGGCCCGATCGCTGGCGCTCGCGCCGTCCTTGCGAAGCCGATCGAGGCGGCTCCGGTAGACCTTGGCCAGCTCGCTCCAGCTCTCGCCCTGCTCGAGGCAGCCGACCAGCCCTTCGAACGCGCGGTTCGACTGCGGGTCGTTCTCGAGCGCCTGTTCGAAGTAGTCGGCGGCCTCGTCGAGGCGACCGAGCTCGGTCTGCGCGATGGCGCCGGCCGTTTGGTAGTACTTCGCGAGCTGCTTCTTGTCCTCGACCAGCTCGGCGATGCGCAGGATGACCTCGATGAGCCGCGACCAGTCGCGGGTCTCGGAGTAGACCCCCATGAGCTTGGTCAAGAGGTTGCGGTCGTCCGGGGTGATCTCCAGCGCGGCGACGTAGCTCTTCGCGGCCTTGTTCCGGTCGCTGAGCTTCTGCTGGAGCACGTCGCCCGCTTCGACGAGCAGCTCGTAGCGCTCCTCGTCCGGGGCGTTCTCCATCCGGCGCCGCATCACGGCCACCACCTTGTCCCACTCCTCGGCGCTCTCGTGGATCGTCTTGATCGCCATCAGCGGCGCCGGGTCGTCCGGTCGTAGCTCGGCCGCCTCCTCGAGGAGCTTCATGGCGGCGGACGCATCGCCCGCTCGCCGGAGCGCCTCGCCGCGGCGGTAGAGCATCAGGCCCTTCTCCGGCACGGCCAGCTGGTCGCCCAGCTTCTCGACGAGCTCGCGGTAGAGCTCGGCCGCGGCGGCGGAGTCGCCGCCCTCGAAGGTGACGTCGGCCAGCTTCTCGAGCACCTCCCGCTCGTCCGGCGCGTAGGCCTTGGCGTTCAGGTAGGCGCGCTCGGCCTTGGCGTAGTCCTTCAGCGCGCGGAAGGCGTCACCGGTGCGGATGCACAGGGTGCGCGCGACCTCGTCGTCCATCTCGGTGGTGCGCTTGAGCAACGGCTCGTAGAGCTCGGCGGCGCGCTCGTGGTTCCCCGCCTCGAAGGCCATGTCACCCAGGCCGCGAGCGGCCGGGGTGCAGGTCGCGTCGAGCTCGAGGGCGACGGTGAAGGCATCCCGCGCCTTCACCGGGTCGTCCAGCCGCTCGAGGTAGAGGTGCCCGAGCTCGGCCTGGAGCTTCGCCTTCTGCGACGAGCCGCCCGCCTGAGCGATCTCCCGCAACAGGAGCTCGGCGGCGCCGCTCGCGTCACCGCGGGAACCGTAGACCCGCCGAAGGGCGGCGGCGGCCTCGGCGTTGGTCTCGTCCACGTCGAGGGCGAGCTTGTAGCGCTCGATGGCGCGGTCCTTGTCGCCCGACTCCTCGAGCAGGCGGCCGGCCTCGACGTAGTGCTCGGCCTTCTTCTTCGGGTCGCTCTCCGACTTGGCGAGCTTGTCGACCGCCTCGACCGCGGCGGTGGCGTCACCGAGCTGGGCCTTCAGCCGCGCCTGGAGCCCGAGGGCCTCGACGTTCTTCGCGTCGATGGCGAGCACGTCGTCGCAGAGCTCGATCGCTCGCTCCGGCGCCCCGACGTCCTTCATCAGCGTGCGGGCCGCCTGCACCAAGAGGTCGACCTTGCGCCCCTCGTCCTCGGTGGCGCGGGCGTGCCCTTCGAGTACCTGGACCAGCTCGTCGAAGCGGCCGACCTGCCGGTAGAGCCGCGCGAGCGCCGGGCTGGCGTGCTCGTGACCGGGGTCGATCTCCACCACCTGCGCGTAGGCCTCGATGGCCTTCTCGGCGTCGACGAACTCCTCCTCCTGGATCGCGCCGATGCGCTCGAGGACGGCGATCTTCTGCCGCGGCGTCGGGAGCACGTCGAGCTCGCGCTCGAGCACGCCGAGCAGCTCTTGGTGGTTGCCCTGGCGCGCGTAGATGCGCTCGAGGCCCTTGAGCGCGTCGAGCTGGCGCGAGTCCTGGGTGAGCGCGGCCTCGTAGTGGACCGAGGCCTTCTCGAGGTCGTCGAGCCGATCCTCGTAGAGCTCTGCCAGCTGCAGCTGCGCCTTCAGCTTTCGCTCACCGGCGGTCTGCTTGACCCGGTCGACGAGCAGCTCGGCGAGCGCCTTCCAGTCCTCGTTCTCCTCGTGGATGGTCGCCAGGGCGTCCAGCGCCTTCGGGTGAGTGGGGTCGTCCTCGAGGACCTCCCGGAAGAGGCCGATCGCTCGATCCTTGTCGCCGAGCTTGTGGAGCACGGCGTGCGCCGCCTCCGCCCGGAAGTCGCGCGCCGCGGCCGGGTTGTTGGACGCGCCGGCGCGCGTCTCCAGTACCTGGACGTATTCCTGCCAGGACTGGGCGCGCTCGTAGAGCTCGATGGTCCCCTCGTAGGCGGCGTCGCAGCTCGGGTCGAGCTGGATGGCTTGCGAGTAGCAGGGGATCGCGAAGTCGGGCCGCTTGAGCTGGTCCGCGTACCAGCGGCCCATGAGCACGTAGAGCTGGGTCGCCTCGCTCTGGCTCTCCGGATCCTGCACCGCCTCGGCGAGGGTCGAGAGCACCTCGTTCCAGCGCTCGTGCTGGTTGCCGCAGAGCCGCTCGATGGCGCGCGCGGTCTTCTCGTCGCTGGGCTCGTCGGCGAGCGCCTGCGTCCACGCGACGAGCGCGTTGTCCGGGTCTTCGAGCCGATCTTCGTAGAGCTCGGCGATCTCGCGGAGCACACCGGCTCGCTCGGCCGTCGACTCGACCATCTCGACGCGTTCGAGGAGGAGGTCGGCGAGGCCTTCGTGGTCGCCGGCCTCGCGCTTGAGCTCTTCGAGACCGCTCAGCGCGATGGCGTCGGTCGGGTCGAGCTCGCGCAGCTTCTCGTAGGTCGCGGTCGCGGCCTCGCCGTCCTCGAGCTCGGCTTCCTGGATGCGGGCGATGCGGAAGAGCAGCCCCTTCTTGTCCTCGTCACCCTCGACCTTGCCGAGCGCCTCTTCGTAGAGCTCGATGGCCTTCTTCCACTCGCCGGCCTTGCCGACGATCGTCTCGACCTTCGCCGCGGCGTCCTCGCTGGTCGGCTCCTTCGAGAAGGCCTTCGCGGCCTTCTTGAAGGCCTTCTCGTCGAGGTCTTCCTTCTTCTCGGACGCCTTGGCGATCTGCTCCATCGCCTTCCGGAGCGCGTCGGCGGAGGCGAAGCGGTCGGAGGGATCCTTGGCGAGCGCCTTGAGGACGAGCGCGTCGACCTCCTTGGAGACCCAGCCCTTGGGCGCGTGCGCCGAGGGCGGCTCGGGCTCGCGCTCGATGTGCTGAGCGATGACGTCGAAGGCGGACGAGCCGTTGAAGGGCAGGCGCCCGGAGAGCACGTGGTAGAGCAGCACGCCCACCACGTAGACGTCGCTGCCGGCGCTGATGGACTCGCCGCGCGCCATCTCGGGGGCGATCGCCTCGGCGCGGCCGAAGACGCGCAGCGCGCCGATGGCGTCGGGCTTGGTGGCGCCGGCGGCCAGGAGCTTCTGGGCGCCGCCGTCGACCAACACACCGGTGGGCTCGCCGCGCGAGCCGTCGTCCTGGGTCGGTCGGGTGATGAAGACGTTCGAGGCCTTCACGTCACCGTGGACCAGGCCGTGCTCGTGGAGGCCGGACAGCGCTCGGAGCACGCCGGCGAAGATCGGGCGCGCCTCGTTGAAGTGCATGGGGCCCACGCGGTCGACCCGCGCCTCGAGGGTCTGGCCATCGACGAACTCCGTCGCCACCCAGGGCCGGCCGTCGTCGAGGATGCCGCACTCGAGGATCTTCGCGACGCCACCGACGTCGGCTCGCTTGAACGCGCGCTGGCCGGTGAGGTAGCGGCGCACCGCCGAGCGGTCCTGCGCGAGGCTCGAACGGATGACCTTGATCGCGGCGCGGACGCGGTCGTCGCCCTCGCCCTGCTCGCCGAGGTAGACCTTTCCGAGGCCTCCGCTGCCGACCTTCTTGAGAATGCGGAATCCGGCGAGGTCGCTGCCGGGCTCGAGCTCGTCGCCGACCCGGACGTCGAAGATCTTCGCCAGCGCGTTCGACTTCTTGCCGAAGAGGCGAATGGCGTCCGCCAGCGCTTCGAGGGCGGCGTCTCCCGCCGCCTTCTCGACCAAGGCGCGCGCGAAGGCGCCCTTGCCGGTGGTCTCGCCGACGGCGCTGGGCGGGTAGCCCATGAGCTCGGTCGAGAGGGTGGTCATTTCATCGAGCTCGAAGAGTCGTTCGAGCTCGCCGCGGAGAAGGTCGTTGGTCGTCGTCATCGGGGCTTGGTTCGCGAGCGCGCTCGCGGGAGCGCGGAGGGTACAGGTTTTGGCCCTTTTTTCCCATGCGCCCATCGGGAGCAGCCCCGGTCGGGAATCGAGTTGCGTGAGTGAACGCACTGCCGTGCAATGGCCTGAAACCTGCGAATGGCTACTGGTGGTTTCGTACCGAACGTACGATGTGGGCATACCAAACGGGTTCTGTCACTATCGTAGTGTTCGTTAGAGCATCGGGGGGACACATGGGGACANNCGCGGTGTCCTGGCAAGGCAGTTGAAGCGTCAACGCCGCCGGGCACGACTCACACAGCGAGACCTGGCGGAGAGTGCGAACCTCTCGCCGGAATTCGTCAGTCGCATCGAACGGGGGGTGACCAGCCCATCGTTAGAGACGTTCTTACGTCTTTGCCGATCCCTGAGCTGCACACCGAACGATCTTTTGCTTCCGGACCCCACGGAAGCGGTCACCAACTTTGGTGATCGGCTGCGCGGGAGTGATCCGGAGACGGCTCGCCGCGCCATTCACGCCGCCGAGGCCATCTTGGCGTACTCCGGAGACGAGGACGAAGAGTGAGCCCCGCGGGCTCGTCGATTTTTTGACCGGGGGCGGCCGCATCTGATCCAACGGAGATCGGGAAGCACTTCGATAGGTGCTTCATGAGGGCCCAGCGCCCGGGAGATCGACGATGGACATCGTGAGCGAAGACGCGACCACCGAGCCCTGCTCGACCTGTGAGGTCTGCCAGCGCGACTTCAAAGTCCGCTTTCGCTACCAGGTACGCGAGGAGGCGGGGCGCTACGTCTACGTCTGCTCGCAGGTCTGCCAGCGACGGTTGCTCTCCGGACCGGGGCGCTGCGAGTGCAGCGTGTGCGGGACGGGCTTCGAGCTGGAGTACCCCTTCCAGGCGGTGGTCCACGATGGGGTGCGGGCCTACTTCTGCACGACCGAGTGTCGGGCGCGCCTGGGCAACCTGCAGCCGAACGCCCCCCGGCCGGCCCGCCGCATCGCGGTCTTCAATCACAAGGGCGGCACCGGGAAGACCACCACCGCGGTGAACCTCGCCGCCGGTCTCGCGGAGGCCGGTCGCCGCGTGTTGCTCATCGACTGCGACGGGCAGGGGAACGTCGGCGCGTCGTTGGGCATCCGCGGCGAGAAGACCCTCTACCACGTGCTCGTGCACGGCGTGAGCGCGGCCGAGGCCTCGGTGCCCGTCCGCCCGAACTTGGACGTGCTCACCTCCAACGAGCTCTTGGCGTCGGCCGAGCTCTACTTGGCGCAGCGGCCGAACCGGGACCGCATCCTCCGCGAACGCCTCGGCGACCGCGTGTCGATGGCGGCCTCGCCCGACGCCGAGGGCTATGACGTCGTGGTCCTCGACTGTGCGCCGGCGCTCAGCTTGATGAACCAGAACGCGCTCGTCTACGCCGACGGAGTGGTCGTGCCGGTGGCCTGCGACTACCTGTCGCTGATCGGCGTCAAGCAGGTGCTCAAGACCATCAAGGGCGTTCGGGACCATCTGCGCCACGAGGTGCGGCTGCTCGGCGTGCTGCCGACCTTCTTCGACGTGCGGAATCGGATCTCCAACGACGCGCTCAAGGCGCTGCACAAGCGCTTCGGCGAGCGCACGTTGCCGCCCGTTCGCATCAACACGAAGCTCCGCGAGGCGCCGAGCGCGCGGCAGACGATCTTCGAGTACGCGCCGGAGAGCCACGGCGCGAGCGACTACAGCCGGCTGGTGAAGACGCTGGACGAGACCCTGGCGCCGGCACCGGTGCGGATGGCGGGATGAGGAGACCACGATGAGCCACGACGACCCGAGCGCGCGCAGCGCCATGGACGAAGCCCTCGGTGACGAGGTGGAGGAGGTCCTGCGGGACACCTTCTACACCGCTCCGAAGACCCTCACGCCGCCGAAGAAGAAGAAGAAGCGGAAGAAGAAGGCCGCGAAGCCGGACCACTACAAGGTGATCTGCATCAGCATGTATACCGACGACCTGCAGCGCCTCGACGAGAAGGTCGC
>JABAOG010006996.1_pt1 | contig 28163 bp, 25 predicted proteins | sample 7062131 | NCBI WGS metagenome assembly JABAOG01 (sample SAMN14538629, study PRJNA623070) | marine sediment metagenome | biome: marine biome [ENVO:00000428]; feature: marine pelagic biome [ENVO:01000023]; material: deep marine sediment [ENVO:00002113] | place: India: Arabian Sea | collected... | reverse complement strand
GTGTGGTAGTCGTCGGTCGTATCGAGCGTATGCGGATCGAGCAGGACGGGCGGGCTGTCCTCCTTCAGGGCCATGAGCTTGCCGCCGTGCCAGTAGATGTGGGTGTTCGCCGTCCCCAGGCTCACGTCCGCAGGAAGGCTCGGATCGTTGGTGTTGCGGTTGCGGTAACGGCCGAACAGCGCGCGCTTCGCCCTCGCCTCCGCGACGTAGCGCTGCGTCTCGACGTACTTCTGCTTGTAGTCGCAGGCGCCGTTCACGATCCGGAACATGCTCGCCATGCCGTCCCCGTTGAACGGGATGTCGTCCTCGAAGCGCTGCGGATAGACCCGGTTGGGGCCGACCCGGTAGAAGNNGGCGGGGATCTCGCCCTCGACCTCGCAGTCGTAGACCTCCCCGTCGAACCGCATCGGCGAGTAGAAGCCGAGACCGCTTTGGTCGCCGAAGTTGGGAGCCGCCATATTCGTCTCCTCGCGCGTTGTCGTCCCGGCCGTCGGCTCAGGCGTCGCTGAAGGGGAGCTGGGAGTGAGGCATCCAGTTCCCGTGGGTGCCCGAGCGCAGCCGGAACGGCAGGATCACCGTCGCGCGCTCCTCCATGCTCATCGCGTCCACGATCTTCAGCTCGGAGCGGAACTCGGCGTAGTTGGACGCCACGACCAGGAAGTAGCCGTCGCCCTCCTCTGTCGAGCCGACCCGGGGCGCGAACGTCGGCTCCTGAAGCGCATAGGTGTCGCCCACGAAGTAGGTGTCCATCCTGTTCTCACGCACGTCGAGGCGTTGAACGACGTTCGAGCCGCCCTGCGGCCGCCCGGTCCTCTCGGCGTCCCAGGGGCGGCTGCGGTCCGTGTTCGTGCTCCATGCGTAGCGGTAGGGCAGCGACAGGAACCGGTCGTCCATCCGCGAGAGCAGGCCGTTGGACTCCGCGAACACGACCTCCTCCTCGAAGCGGTCGTCGCGGGAGTTGAGATCGAACGTCCAGCGCCGGAACTGCGAGGGGTCGCCGGTTCCGTTCGAGGTCGGCAGGTCCATGACGACCCTGTCGCTCTCGGTCGCCGCATTGAGAAAGTGCAGCGTCGAGCGCGCCGGGCCCTCGAACCACCGAACATCGCCGGCTTCGCCGTTTCGCGGGATGACGGCGCACATCGTGGGATAGCTGCCGTCCCACTCCCACATCCTCAAACCGGCCCGCAGCCGCTCCTCGCTCGTCACCATCGGCACGAGGGGGATGACGATGTGCTCCTGCGTCAGCGCGCAGTCGTGCATGATCCCGACGTACGGCGCCTTGAACCAGACCTCGTGCGTCTTCTCGCCCGCCGCGTTGAACGTGTAGACCGCCACGTCGTCGGTGAGATCGCCCTTGGCCTGGTAGCCGTAGCAGATCATCTCGCCCGTCACCGGATCGATCTTCGGGTGCGCCGACATGGAGACGGCCGTGTACTGGCCCCCGAAGTCGTAGTCGCTCTCGACGAAGTCGAGCGTATGCGGATCGACGATCACCGGGCGGCTGTCCTCCTTCAGGGTGAGGAACTTGCCCGCGTGCAGGTACATGTGGGTGTTGGCGGCCGAGCGGTTGACGCCCGCGACGCTCGGGTCGTCGGTGTAGTGGTTGCGGTAGACGCCCCACAGCCGCTTGCGCGCGGCGCGCTCGGCCATCAGCCGGTCGGTCAGGATGTAGCGGCCGCGATACGCGCAATGACCGTCGGCGAAGCGGAACATCGACAGATGCCCGTCGCCGTTGAACAGCCAGTCGCCCTCGGGCGGCGGATAGGCGAAGTCGCACTGCATGCGGTAGAAGGTGCCGTGCAGGTCGGACGGGATCTCGCCCTCGACCTCGCAGTCCGCGACGTGGGCGTCGAACCGCGTCGGTGCGTTGAAGCCCGTGTAGCTCGGGTCGTGCGCGAAGCTGACGCCCATGGTCCTCCCCAATGTCCTGTCGCACCCGCAGGGCGGCGCGTGTGTTGGAGGGTCCGGCTCGGTCTCGGGCCGGCTCTGCTCGGCTTGAATCACTCTAAGTCTTCCGGCCCGGCGGCGGCAAGGTGAATGGTGTTCACCGAGCTCTTCGAAGCGCTTACGGTTCGGTAACCTCTCCGCGTGGCGCTCGGTCGCGAGCGCCGCTCGGGCCGTCCCAGCGCTCCTGGCGCTCGCGCGAACATCGCGCGGAGCGCGCCCGCCCGGCCCTTCGGGGAGCGGACGGAGCTCGTCCATAAGAACAGCGGGCGCGCGACCCACGGCGTGCGTCGTCAGCACGCTCGTGCGCGGCCTCCTTTCGACACGGGTCCGGGCCGGGAAGCGCCGATGTAACGCGTCTACCGGCGAGCCGCCGCGCTGCTTGAATCCCCGGAAGCCGCACCCAAATCACGCTCGCGGGATGCCGCTGACGGGTCCCGAAGGTCAGGACGGCGAGCCCGGGCCCCCGTGGTCGGGCGGCGATCCGCGTCGCTCTGCGGCGGCGGGGCGCGCGTCGGTCATCGATCACCAGGGCGCGCGTTCTTTGCGCCAACCGGCGAGCGTCCGCGCAGGTCGTCGTCGTCCCCTTCACGCCCCCCTCCTCGGGGCCCCGGCAGCGCTGTCTCCGCAACGAGGCCGCTTCGGCCGACGCCCGCGCGCGACGCGGGCTCGCGCCACAAGGGGCTCTGCGCTCCGTGCGCAGAAGATGGCTCAGGAGAGGAAGGAGGACGGAATGCTGTCGTCAGAATGGGGTCGCGCCGGCTGGGACCCGTTCGCCGAGATGCGGCGGCTGCAGGCGGAGATGAATCAGCTGTTCGAGGGCGCCGGCGCGTTCCGCGCGCGACGAGGCTATCCGCCGGTCAACCTCTGGCTGGGCGAGAACAGCGTGGTGATCACGGCGGAGCTGCCCGGGCTTTCGAGCGACGAGATCGATCTGACCGTGGTCGAGGACAGCCTCACGATCCGCGGCGAGCACAAGCCCGCGGCAAGCGAGGAGCAGGCGGTGTGGCGGCGCCGCGAGCGGCCGACGGGACCGTTCGCCCGCACTGTGGAGCTGCCCTTCCGCGTGGACCCCGACCGCGTGCAGGCGCGCGTCGTCAACGGCGTGCTCGAGGTGGAGCTGCGCCGGCCCGAAGCCGACGCGCCGCGCAAGATCCAGGTGCAAGCGAGCTGACGAGGAGGCGACGACGATGGCGCAACAGATGACGACGGCGGCCCGCCGCGACGTGACGCGGCGCGACGACGGCGGCGAGACGGCCCCGACCAGGCCGGTTTACCGGCCGAGCGCCGACATCCACGAGACCGAGGAGCACGTCGTGCTCGTCGTGGACATGCCCGGCGTGGCCGCGCAGGACGTGGACATCACCCTCGAGCGGCGCGTGCTGACGATACGCGGGCGGATCCGCTTCGACCGCCCGGAAGGCTACCGGCCCGTCTACGCGGAGTACGGAGAAGGCGACTTCGAGCGTGCGTTCGCGGTCTCCGAGGAGATCGACCGCGACCGTCTCGAGGCGAGCTGCGCGAACGGCGTGCTGACCCTCAAGCTGCCCAAGGCCGAGACGGCCAAGCCCAAGCGGATCACCGTCAAGACGGCCTGACGCGCCGGCTTGGAGCGAACGAAGGAGAGAGACGATGCAGATCCGGGACTTGATCCCGTGGGGGCGCGAGCGCCAGCCCGCCCCGCGGTCGGAGACAGGCGAGGAGGCGCCCCTGGCGAGCTTGCAGCGGGACCTCAATCGGGCGTTCGAGGACTTCTGGAGCCGGCTCGACCGGCCGTTCGGCGCGCCCAACGGCGTCCTCGCCGTCGGCCATCCGCGAACCGACATCTCCGAGACGGACGACGAGGTCGAGATCTCCGTGGAGCTGCCGGGGCTCGACGACAAGGACATCGAGGTCAATCTGACCGACGACTTCCTGACCGTCCGCGGGGAGCGGAAGGCCGAGCGCGAGGAGAAGAAGCGGGGCTACTACCTCTCCGAGCGCTCCTACGGGGCCGTGCACCGCATGATCCCGCTGCCGCCCGGCGTGGACACCGACAAGGCCGACGCGCGCTTCAAAAAGGGCGTGCTCACGGTGAGCCTGCCCAAGACTCCCGAGGCGAAGGCCAAGGTGAAGCGGATCGCGGTCAAGGCGGGTTGAGGCGCGGCCGGGCCGCATCCGGGCTCCGAGGTCCCGGCGGCGGCCCGCTCGCAGACGGGGGCGCCCGCCCGCCCCTGCTATGCGGCGCGCAGCCGCGGCGTTTGAGGAGCCCACACCCCGAAGATCTCGCTCTCGCGCAGGATCAGGAGGCTCTCGCCGCCGATCTCGACCTCCGCGCCCGCCCCTTTGGCGAACAGGATCCGGTCGCCGACCGCGACGTCGAGCGGGCGGGCCCCGCCGCCGTCTCGGACGCCGGGGCCGACGGCGACGACCTCGCCCTCCTGCGGCTTGGGCCTGGCTGTGTCCGGGATGATGACGCCGGCCTTCGTCTTCGCCTCCCCCACGGTGGGGCGAACGAGGACGCGGTCCCCGAGGGGCCTGAATGACGTAGGAAGCCGTCCCCGCTTCGCTCGAAAGAAGAACGAAGGGCGGCGCTGCAGCTTCTTCGCTGGAAGCAACATCGACCTGCCTCTCGATCCTGATTCAGGACTTCGGTCGGCAGGCGGGCCGACTTTAGCAGTCGACGCGGCCAGCTGCCAAACCGTCGGCGAAATGGGGATGCGCCGGCGCGCGATCAAGAGGTCCGCGAGCCGGAGCGGGGGCCGGGACGCTCACGGAGGGTCCAGGAAAGGGTGAGGAACAAGGCGCGAGGGTGCGCTCCGCCTAGTCTGCTCCCGTTCGGAAACAAGGCTTGTGGCGAGCATGGCGGCGGATCGCAATCCTGCGCTCAGGACGCAACTCGACCGCATCAGCCACAAGCCCGACCTCATGGGTGGAAAAGCCTCCATTCGCGGGAAGAGGGTCACTGTCGCCATGATCGTCAATCAAATTGCGACTGGCCGTGGCGCCGACGACATTCTGCAAGACTCTCCCGACCTGGAGCGCGAGGACGTGGTCCAGGCGTTGCGCTACGCCGCCTGGCTGGCTGAAGGGCAAGACTTGGCGCTCGCCGACGAGGCGACGAGAACGTCATGGTCCATCCCGTCGAGGTGGGGAGATACAGCCCCGACTAAAGCACTTCCGACCTCGTAGCGCTGTAGGCGGGTCCAAGGGCTTGACCCGCCCTACTCCGCCCCCAGCCTCTCCGCGATATAGCTCGCGACGTCGAACAGCTCGTTCGGACCATAGACCTCCGCGAACGCCGGCATGCGGTTCTGGCCTTGCTGGCTCACCGTGAGGATCGTAGCCACGCTCTGGCCCGCGGTGAGCGGCGCGCCGCCGCCCTCCCCGCCCGCGCCGTCGGCGCCGTGGCAGGGCAGGCAGGCCTCGCGGTAAAGCGTCTCGCCGCGCGCGAGATCGGCCTCGCGGCCGGTGTCGGGCGCCAGGGCGGCGACGGCGGCCGCGCCCGCGGGCCCTGTGACAACCGGCGCGACCGGCTCCATCGTTCCGCTCAGGGAGAACATCCAGATCCCGTCGCCGCGCTTGCCGTTGGCGAACACGCCGCCGCCGGCGTGCACCACCACCCGCTGCTCGCCGTCGCGCTCGAACGTGGTCACCGTGGTGTTCACCCCGGCGTCGGTCATGAACTCCCAGAGCATCGCGCCGTCGCGCGTGTCGAGCGCCGTGAGCCGGCCGTCGCTGCGGCCGACGAACACGAGCCCGCCGGCGGTGACGACCGAGCCCGAGTAGCAGGCCTCCCGCCAGCGCTGCCGCCACTTGATGCGGTTGGTCGTCACGTCGAGCGCGGCGAAGAGGCCGCCGTCGATGTCCACGGCGCCGCCCGTCCCCATCGCGCCGCCGAAATAAGGCACGTTGTCGACCACCGGCTGGAGCGGCAGGTCGACGGCGTAGCCCGAGATGCGGTCGGTGAGGCAGACGTAGAGGAGGTTGGTGTCGGGATCGAGCGAGCTCGGCGGCCAGTTCGCGCCGCCCTGCGCGTTCGGCTTCATGATCCGGCGCTCGTCCCAGAAGGGCGTGAAGATCCGTCCACGGTTGAAGACCTCGCCCGTCTCCGGATCGATCGTCGCGCCCTCCGGCGGAATGCCGATCTCGTGCGGCACGAGGGCGTCGCCCACGGGGAACGGCTGCGTCGGGCTCGTGTGCTGGCGCGGCTCCTGCGGCACCGGCCGCTCCTCGATGCCGATCAGCGGCTCGCCGGTCTCGCGGTCGAGGATGTAGGCGAAGCCGGTCTTGCCGACCTGGACGAGCCCCTTGCGCATCCGCCCATCGACCTCGGCGTCGAACAGCACGATCGGGTTCGGGGCGTCCAGGTCCCAGATGTCGTGGTGGATCTCCTGGAAGTGCCAGCGGTGCTCGCCCGTCGCGGCGTCGAGCGCGACGATGGTGTTGGCGAACAGGTTGTCGCCCGCGCGCACCGCGCCGTTCAGGACCGGCCCCGTGTTGCCGGTCGAGAAGTAGAGGAGGCCGAGCTCGGGATCGACGGCCGGGGTCTGCCACACCGGCGCGCCGCCGTGCTCCCAGGCGTTCGTGTCGGCCGGCCAGGTGTCGTGGCCGAGCTCGCCCGGACCCGGGATCGTATAGAAGCGCCAGACCAGCTCGCCGGTCTCGGCGTCGTAGGCGGAGATGTGGCAGCGCCGGCCCATCACCCCGCCCGACACGCCCTGGATGACGAGCCCCTCGTAGTAGAGCGGCGCCGAGGTGATCGAGTAGCCCTGCCGCCAGTCGGCGACCTCGGTCCGCCAGACGATCTCGCCCGTGGCCTGGTCGAGCGCGGTGAGCTTGGCGTCGAGGCTCGAGGCGAACACCTTGCCCTCCCCCAGCGCCACGCCGCGGTTGGACTTGCCGAACGGGCTGCCCGCGCGCGGATCGGGGTTTCCCTCGTAGCTCCAGAGGATCTCGCCGGTGTCGACGTGCATGGCGAACACGTCGTTGTCGCCGTTCGAGACATAGAGATGGTCGCCGTAGACCAGGATCTGCGCCTGGCCCGAGTTGCCGGGGCTCGTCCCCGAGCCCATGCCCGTGCGCCACAGGCCCTTGAGGCCGGAGACCGTGTCGCGGTTGATCTGGTCGAGCGGCGAGTAGCGCTGGTTCGTCAGCGTGCCGCCGTTGGTGATCCACCCCGTCGTCGGCCGCGCCGAGAGGTCTTCGGCCGTGAACGCCGGCGCGCGCGCGACCTCCTGGGCGATCGCGGGCGCCGTGAGCGCGAGCGCGGCGGCGGCGATCGTCAGCGTGGCTCGAAGCGGCATGCGTCCTCCCCCGGGGTGGTCGGTCCTGTGGTTGGCCGGCAGTCTAGTCAGGCTGACCGAGAGCGAACAGCCCCAGGGTCGGCGGCGGACCACCTCCCCCTTGCGGGCGACCGGGTCCACACATCTCCGGCGACGGAGCGGAGGCGCTTCCCCCTCCCCCCGAGGGGGAGGGGGCCAGGGGGCGGGGTGGAAGCGATGACGTCGGAGAGGGCGCGACGGAGGCGGAGCGTTCCGCCTCCCGCGGACATCCGCGACGCACGCCGCGAGCACCCCTCCCCTGACCCCTCCCCCTCGAGGGGAGGGGCGTCGGGCGCCTTCCGCCACGCGAGATCGTCGCCTCCGCGAGACGGCGCGGCGCGTCTATCGGTAGGGGCGAGAGGAAGGCCCCGCCGCGGTCGGGAATTGTGTGCGCGGCGATGCGTAGAGGGAGGGGGCGTCAATCGCCGTGCGAGCCGCCTCAGTCGGAAAGCGCGACCTCCCACGCCGGAACCCAGTTCCCGTGCACCTGGATGTGCGCGCGGAACGGCAGGATCACGCGCGCGAGCACGCCCTCCTCCAGCCGCTGCGCGTCCAGGATGACGAGCTCGGAGCACATCTCCGCGAAGTTGCTGGTGACCGCCAAGAGATAGCCCTCGCCCTCCGGGGCGTCCGGAGCGCGCGGCGCGAACACCGGCTCGGCCGCGTTGCGGCCCTCCCCGAGCGGCGCGGAAGCGACCGCGCGGCTCTCCACGTCGAACCGCGCCATCGCGGCGGCCGACTCCGTGAGCNNGGCGTCGCCGAGCGGAGCCCGCTCTCGGTGACGTAGCCGTAGCGGTAGGTCCGGGTGAGGAACCGATCGTCGATGCGCGGCAGCGCGCTCTTGATGTCGGGGAACAAGATGTCCTCGACCACGCTCCCTGCGCCGGCGAGGTCGATCGTCCAGCGCCGGATCGAGCTTTCCGCTTCGGCGGGATCGACCGGCGAGCCGTCGAGCGGCGGGAACGACGGAATGCCGACGCCGTCCGAGGCCTGGAAGTCCATCACGAGGCCGCCGTCGCGCTCGAAGGCGGAGACCGTGTGGATGATGCAGCGGTGGGGGACCTCGAGCCAGCGCGCGTCGCGCGCCGTCCCGCCGCGCGGCAGCACGAGCAGGTGCAGCGGATCGCGCGCCCGGTCGTAGCCCCAGTGGATGAGCCCCGCCGCGAGCCGCTCCGGGCTCGTCGTATAGGCGGTCGTCGGGATGAGCACGTAGCCCGGGGTCGCCGCCATGTCGTGCATCATGCAGACGTAGGGCGCCTCGACCCAGGCCTCCCAGGTCTTCCGCCCGCTCGCGTCGAAGCTCATGACCGCCATGTCGGTCGTGCAGTCGCCCTTGGCCTCGTAGGCGAACGCGAGCATCTCGCCGGTGTCGGCGTCGACCTTCGGATGCGCAGTGAAGGTGGGGCTCGTCAGCTGGCCGTCGAACGTATGCCTGTTGTCCGTCGTCTCGAGCGTATACGGATCGATGATGACGGGTGGGCTGTCCTCCTTCAGCGCCATGAGCTTGCCGGCGTGGTGGTAGATGTGGGTGTTCGCCGTGCCCAAGCTCATATCGGCTGGCACGCTCGGGTCGTTCGTATGCCGGTTGCGGTAGCGGCCGAACAGCGCGCGGCCCGCGGCGCGCTCGGCCTCGTAGCGCTCGGTGCGGATGTAGCGCTGCGCGTAATGACAGCGCCCTCCGGCGATGCGGAACATCGAGACCATGCCGTCGCCGTTGTAGGGAATGTCGTCCGTATACCGCGGCGGATAGACCCGGTTCGGCCCGACCCGATAGAACGAGCCCGCGAGGTCGGCCGGGATCTCGCCCTCGACCTCGCAGTCGCGAAGCGCGGCCTCGAAGCGCATCGGGGCGAAGAAGCCGGCCGTGCCCGGCCCTCGATCAAAGCGCAGGCCCATCGCATGCTCCCCAGGCGGCGGCCGCTCCCGAGGTCGGCCAGCGAGGAGACTAGCGCATAATCGAGAATGATGGAGCGGCGCGCGAGACGCAGCCCGGCGGGCGCGACGGCGTGACGGGAGGCGCGAGCGGGCGAGTCGAGCGCGCACGCGCGCCCGCCCGGCCCTCGCCCTCATCACCGCCTCGACGGCGCGCGCGCGTCCGGCGCCCCCTCGCGCCCTACGAGACCGGAGCGAACGTGACGTTCACGATCGTCTCGCAGGTGTTGTTGCCCCTGTCGGAGTCATTGGACTTGTCGGCCAGATCCACGACGCCGTAGAGGCGGATCTGGTTGGGGCCGGGCTTCAGCGCGAAGGTCCTCTGATGGAGGATCCGCGCGCCCCCAGCCGAGAAGGCGGAGAAGTCGCCGGTCTCGAAGTTGAAGATCCGACTCCCGTCGACCGCGGCGAAGTATGACGCCGCGATGTCGTGGACGGGCGGCGGATTGGCGCTGGCGCGCGAGTGCATGACGGTGAAGACCGCCCAGATCGTCTGTTCCGAGGCGACGATCGTGCTTCCGTGGGCGAGCCGCTCGCCCCAGCCGCCTTCGCTGTCGGCGCTCCGCAAAGTGACGTTGCACGACAGATCGTACCAATGCGCGCTCACGGCGCGGGTCGAGAACGGACTCCCGGCGACGGACGGGCTGGCGAGCAGCAACGCGCTCGATGCGCACAGCGCTCCGGCGACGGCGGAGCTTCTGATTCTGCGGGTCATGAGAACTCCCCTTTGCTTGCAGGTCGCTTCGCCCATCGCGGGGAGATTACCGATCGTCAATGAACGGGCCCTGAAGCGCGGCGCAGGGGAGCGTTCACGCGCCGAGTCTCACACGCTGTGCACGGCATGGATCAGGGCGCGGCGCCCCGCGCCCGCGCCACCGCCTCGCGCCAGCCCGCCCGCGCCGACGCCCTCGCCTCCGCCGCCATGGCGGGCCGGAGCGTCCGCTCCGCTGTCCAGCTCGCCGCCGCCTCCTCCAGAGACCCGAACAGCCCTGCGCCCACGCCCGCGAGGCACGCCGCGCCCCAGGCGGTGGCCTCGGCGTTCGCGGGCCGGAGCACGTCCACGCCCAGAAGGTCGGCGAGCGTCTGCATGAAGAGCGCATTGGCGGTCATGCCGCCGTCGACCTTGAGCGCGCCGACCGCCGCGCCGTCCTCGGCCATGGCCTCGAGAAGGTCCGCCGTCTGATGGGCGGCGGCCTCGAGCGCGGCGCGCGCGATCTCGGCGCGCCCGGCGCCGCGCGTCAGCCCGACGATCGCGCCGCGCGCCTCGGCGTCCCAATGCGGCGCGCCGAGACCGGCGAACGCGGGCACGAGGTAGACCCCGCCTGCGTCGGCCGTGGAGGCCGCGAGCGCCTCCACCTCCGCCGACGCGGCGATGATCCCGAGCCCGTCGCGCAGCCACTGCACGGTCGCCCCGGCGGCCAGGATCGAGCCCTCGAGCGCGAACGTCGTCCGGCCCTTCAGGCGGTAGCCGATCGTGCCCAGCAGCCGGGCCTTGGAGCGCACGAGGCTCGCGCCGGTGTTGGCCACCAGGAAGGCGCCCGTGCCGTAGGTGCACTTGGCGTCCCCCGCCGCGAGGCAGGCCTGGCCGACGAGAGCGGCCTGCTGGTCGCCCGCGAGCCCCGCGATCGGCAGAGCGGCGCCGAGCATGCCCGCGTCCGTCGTCCCGACGACGCCGGCGCAGTCGACGACCNNCGACCAGCCGGCGCAGTCGACGACCTCGGGCAGCAGCGCCGCAGGAACGTCGAACAGCGCGAGCAGGTCGTCGTCCCAGCGCCCGGCCTCGAGCGCGTAGAGCGCCGTGCGGCTGGCGTTCGTGGCGTCCGTGAGGTGGCGGGCGCCATTCGTCAGTCGCCAGATCAGATAGGAATCCGCCGTGCCGAAGCAGAGCTCGCCCCGCCGGGCGCGCTCGCGCGCGCCTTCGACGTGGTCGAGGATCCAGGCGAGCTTGGTGGCGGAGAAGTAGGGATCGAGCACCAGCCCGGCGCGCTCGCTCACGAGCGGCTCGCCGCCCGCCTCGCGCAGCGCGCGGCACGCTTCCGCGGTGCGCCGGTCCTGCCACACGATGGCGTTGTGGATCGGCCGGCCCGTCGCGCGCTCCCACACGAGGGTGGTCTCGCGCTGGTTGGTGATGCCGACGGCGGCGACCGTGCGCCCCCGCCCGGCCGCCTGCGCGAGCGCGGCGCGGGCGGTCGAGATCGTCGTGGCCCAGATGACCTCGGGATCGTGCTCGACCCAGCCGGGGCGCGGGTAGAGCTGGGGAAGCTCCTCCTGCGCCTGCGCGATCATCCCGCCGGCCAAGTCGAAGACGATCGCGCGGGAGCTGGTGGTGCCTTGATCGATGGCGAGCAGGCAGGGATCGTCGGCGGGCATGAGCGGCTCCCCGTGTATCGAGGCTCAGTGTGGCCTTGCGAAGGAGCGGGCGCCACGACTCTCTGTCATCCTGAGGCGCGAGCGCCGAAGGATCTCGGCGCGACCTGGGTTCCACTCCGAGCCCTGGAGCGCTAGTCGCCTCGAGGTCCTTCGTCGCAACGCTCCTCAGGATGACAGGATGGCTCATGACATCGACGCCGTCGTGGTCGGCGCGGGCGCGGTCGGGCTGGCGACCGCGCGGGCGCTGGCCCGCTCGGGACGCGCCGTGATCGTGCTCGAGGCGGAAGGCGCGATCGGCCAGGGCGTCTCCTCGCGCAACTCCGAGGTGATCCACGCCGGGCTCTATTATCCCACCGGCTCGCTCAAGGCGCGGCTGTGCGTGCAGGGCCGGCGGATGCTCTATGCGTTCCTCGACGCGCACCACGCGCCTTACGCCAAGTGCGGCAAGCTCGTCGTCGCGACGGAGGACGCCGAGCTGCCCCGCATCGAGGCGATCCTCGCGCAGGCGACCATCAACGGCGTCGAGGGCGTCACCACGCTCTCCGGGCCCCAGGCGCGCGCCCTCGAGCCCGGCCTCGCCGCCGTCGGCGCGCTCATCTCGCCCGAGAGCGGCGTTTTCGACAGCCACGCCTACATGCTCGCGCTGCTGGGCGAGATCGAGGACGCCGGCGGGACGATCGCGCTGCATGCGCCCTTCGAGGCCGCCGCGCCGCTCGCCGGCGGCGGCTTCCGCGTGCGCGTCGGCGGGGCGGAGCCGACGACCATCACCACCCGCGAGCTGGTGATCGCGGCCGGCCTCGGCGCGCAGGCCGCGGCCGCTGCGATCGAGGGCTATCCGGCTACGGAGATTCCCGCGCTGCGCTACGGCAAGGGGGTCTACTTCGCGCTCGCCGGGCGCGCGCCGTTCTCCCGGCTGATCTATCCCCCGCCGATCCCCGGCGCCTTGGGCACGCACTACCGCCGCGACCTCGGCGGCCAGGCGCGCTTCGGGCCGGATCTGGCGTTCGTGGACACGCTCGACTATTCCGTCGACCCCGCCCGCGCGCTGGCGTTCTACGCGACCGTGCGCCGCTTCTGGCCGGGCCTGCCCGACGGCGCGCTCGCTCCCGATTACGCCGGCATCCGCCCGAAGNNCTCCCTGGCCATCGGCGACGAGGTGGCGCGCCGGCTCGCCGAGTAGGCGGCGGCGGGGTTTCCCCGCGCGCGGCAAGTCCGCACAAATTGTCGACAATCCTAGCGATGCCGGGAGGGGCGCGCGTGAGAAACCTGACTGTGGCTATGACAGCCGTCGCGCTCGGCGCCCTGCTCGGCCTCGGCCCGCGCCGCCGGAGCCGCCCTACGAGCCACGCACGTTCGTGCTCGAGCACGACTTCGACGCCCTGATCAAGGGCCGCAACGCCGCCATGCTCGGCGCGATCGTGGACTACGCGATCGCCGTGGATGCGCGCCGCGTGGAGATCGTGGGCTCGCAGGGCGACATTCTTCTCTCGGACGGATCGGTGCTGGCCGAGCGCGAGGGACTCGCCCGCGCGCGGGCCGAGCAGGCCGCCGAGGTCCTCCGCGTGGGCGGGCTGCCCGCCGCGCAGGCGGCGGTGAGCTGGCGCACCGCGCCCCCGCCCGACGGCGTCGAGGATTGGGCGGCGCGGCGCACGCTCGTCACGGTCGCGCCCTGAGCGCGACGGGAGGCGCAACATGCCGCGAGGGGGCCCACGCCGTGAGCTCCGCCACGATCCTGTCCATCCCGTAGACCTTCTCGAGCCCTTCCTCGATCACGGTCGCGGCGACCGCGATCGTGCGGTTCAACGTCGGATCGAAGGCGTATTCCCCGCCCGAGGAATGGATGTTGCCGTCGAACACGGCGCCGGCCTCGGCTTCGGGGCGCGCCGAACACGTTGGGGTCGACGAGCGCCCGCCGGCGGCCGGAGAGTCCCTTGAAGGCGTTCTCCGCGGAGAGCAGCGTGTCGGAGGCTATGCGCTCCTCCTCCCCCCCGAGCGCGGCGTAGGTCGTCAGCCGGCCGCGGATCTCGGCGAGGCCGAAGAGCCGCCAGGGCAGGAAGTGATCGCGCAGGAAGGCGAGCTGGGCGGTGGCGTCGAGCCGGCTCGTGGAGCCGGGTTGCCGGAGCCTGTCGGTGTCCGTGCTCCACGTGCTAGCCGGAGCGCTCTTCGTGCGCTTTTCGATCCGGCGCCGCGAGCCGTCCCCGCTGCCGACGAACTGAAGAGCGAGCGCGGGGGAAAGCGCTCCACGAGAGCGCCGCCGCGCCGTGCTAGCCCCAGATCGCCCGGGCGCGCGCAAGCAGCCGCTCGCGGTCGAGGAGACCGTTGTAGCCGCCGTTCACCTTCTTGGTGACCGCCCGGAGGTCGTCGCGGTCGGCGTCGGGGTTGACGTTGCGGTCGTCCCAATACGCCGCAGCCGCTTTGAGCGCGATCGCGATGTCGTTGGCGACGAGGTCGGGGCTCGCCTCGAGGTCGACGCCGATCTTCTGCCCGATGCGACGGTAGTTGTCTCGGCCGGTGAGCTGGATGAAGCCGCGGCCGCGGTAGCGCCAGCCGTCTCCGGACTCTTCTGGGCCGTTGCCCATGCGGTCGGCGTAGACACGGTTGGCGATGCGCTCGGGCTGGCGGGCGAAGCTCTCCGCCTCCGCCTCGTCCCTGAAATGCCGCCGAAACACGGCCCAGAGGCGCTCGCCGGAGTAGTTGAGGTTCNNAGCTGCGCCATGAAATGCGTGAAGCGCCTGACGTTGTGGTTGATGCCGTACAGCGTCAGCACGTCGTTGAGGACGGCGAGATCGTCGGGAGTGTAGCGGTCCGCGATCGCGCCCACGAACGAGCGCAGCCGCTCGAAGGAGGCGTTGAGGTCGGACAGGAACGGGATGCGGAAGGCCGGCTTGGGATCGATGCTCACGAGATGCTCGCTCGCGACGTAGCCCTCCTCGACGACGCCGGCGANNGGGCAGCACGGAGATGATCGCGCCGTCGACGGGGCGGTCGCGCAGCCGCAGCCCGGAGGCGTTCACTTCGTAGATCTCGGCCATGGCTCACCCCCGAGGCGCCGGCTCGCGCGCCGCCGGCGATCCTAGCGCCGGCGGCGCCCCTCGAGGATACCAACGCGATCATGGCGAGGCTGCGACGGCGGCTCGGCCGATCCATGGCCGTGGCGGCGCCGGTCGGCGTCGCCAACGCCCGGACCGGGAGGCCGCCGCCCGAGACGGGAACGTGTTTCCCACGGAGCGCGCCGCGGTCGACACGTTTCGAGCGCGGCGCGCCGGCGGAGCGGGGCGCACCGGGCGACGCGTGTGCTATGGAGCGACGCCGCCACGGCGCCATGCCCGACCAGCACCGGAGCTCGTTATGACCGACCGCCTCGCCGACGCGCGCGCCCTCGTGGAGGACGCCTGGGCGCATCGCGCCGACCTCGCCGCCTACGGCCACGCCGAGCCGCTGCGCACGGCCGTGGACGCCGCCATCGATGCGCTCGACGCAGGAACGCTGCGCGCCGCCGAGCCCGCGGCAGACGGCTGGGTCGTCAACGAGTGGGCGAAGAAGGCCATCCTCCTGGCCTTCAGGCTCTATCCCGCCCGCGTGATCGGCGCGGGGATCGGCGGGCTCGGGCACTCCTTCGACAAGCTGCCGCTGAAGACCGCGGACTGGGAGGAGCAGGACTTCGTCGCGGCCGGCTTCCGCGCCGTGCCGCCGACCGCGATCCGGCGCGGCGCCTACGTCGCGCCGGGCGCCGTGGTGATGCCGAGCTACATCAACGTCGGCGCCTATGTCGGCAAAGGCGCGATGGTGGACACCTGGGCGACCGTCGGCTCGTGCGCCCAGATCGGCGCGGACTGCCACATCTCCGGCGGGGTCGGCATCGGCGGCGTGCTGGAGCCGCTGCAGGCCAAGCCGGTCATCATCGAGGACGACTGCTTCATCGGCGCGCGCTCCGAGGTGGTCGAGGGCGTCATCGTGCGCGAGGGCTCGGTGCTCGGCATGGGCGTCTATCTCGGCCAGTCGACCCCGATCATCGACCGCGCCACCGGCGAGACGCTATACGGGGAAGTGCCCCCCTATTCCGTGGTGCTCCCCGGCGCCCGGCCGGGCAAGCCCATGCCCGGCTCGAACGAGGGCCCGAGCCTCTACTGCGCCGTCATCGTCAAGCAGGTGGATGCGCAGACGCGCGCGAAGACGAGCGTGAACGAGCTGCTGCGCGATTAGCCCGCCTCGGCCGCGCGGGCGGCCGGCGCGCCTAAGGGGCGAACATCAGCGTGCACACGAGACCGTCGGGCTTGAAGTCCATGCGCGCCTCGCCGCCGCCGCCCGCCAGCGCGCGCTCGATCATGAGCGAGCCGAAGCTGCGGCGCGTCGGGGGCGCGACCGGAGGGCCGCCCAGCTCCCGCCAGACGAGCGTCACGCGCGGCTCCCCGTCGCGCTCGCCCAGGCTCCACGAGACGCTCACGCGGCCCTCCGGGCGCGACAGCGCGCCATGCTTGACCGCGTTGGTCGCGAGCTCGTGGAGAACCATGACGAGCGGCGTCACCCGGGCCCCGTCGAGCCAGACGTCGCGCTCGCCGTCGACGGCGAAGCGCTCCTTGCGCCCATCCTGAAACGCCTCGAGCGCCTGGTGGACGACGTCCGCGAGGCGCGCGCGCCGCCAGTTCCGCACGGTGAGCAGGTCGTGCGAGCCCGCGAGCGCGCGCAGCCGGGCGGCGAACGCGTCGCGCTCCTCCTTCGAGGCCGTCGGGAGCGTTTGCCCGACGATGGCCTGCACGGTCGCGAACGTGTTCCGCATGCGGTGCTTGATCTCGCCGAGAAGCAGCTCCTGCTGCTGCTCGGCGCGCCGACGCTCGCTGATGTCGCGGGCGATCTTGGACGCGCCGACGACCTTTCCGTCGCGCGCCTTGACGGGCGATATCGACAGCGAGATCTCGACCAGCGCGCCGTCCTTCCGCCGGCGGACGGTCTCGTAGTGATCGACGCGCTCGCCGCGCCAGATGCGTGCGAGCAGAGCGGCCATGTCGTCCTGCGCCGCCTCCGGGACCAGCATGTCGATCGATCGCCCGACCGCCTCCTCGGCGGCGTAGCCGTAGAGGCGCGTCGCGCCCTCGTTCCAGCTCGTGATGACGCCGTCGAGGTCTTGGCTGTAAATCGCGTCGTCCGACGATTCGATGATCGCAGCGAGCTCCCGGGCGCGCGCCTCGGCCCGGCGGCGCGCGCTGATGTCCTGGATGCTCACGAGGGTCCGCTCGGCGCGCTGGCCCGAGAACGCGACCGTCATCAGCGCATCGAACCGCCGGCCGTCCAGGCCGCGCACGGTCACCTCGCCCTCCACGAAAGACCGCCCCTCCCAAAGCGCGACCAGCTCGTCGACGAAGGCGGGCGCCGACTCCGGCAGAAAGACGGCCTCGAGCGAGCGGAGGAGGTGCTCCTTGCGCGGGGCCGCGAAAAGCTCGAGCGTGAACGGATTGACGTCGCGCACGCGGACGCGCTGCACGGCCTCCGTGACGCGATCGGGCCGCTCGGCGAGGTGGGCGCGGATGTCGGTCACGCCGTCGGCGCGCATGCCCTCCAGGAGATCGAGCACGCCGGAGAAGTCCTCCTCCCACAGCGACACGCGGGTGCTCTCGAAGATGTTGCGGTAGCGCGCCTCGCTCTCCATGAGGAGTCTCTGCGCGCGCTGCAAGCCCGTCACGTCCAGTAGCACGTTGACGCCGCCCCGCACGACGCCCTCGGCGTCGATCAGCGGCGTGGGATACGCCCGCGCCTGCGCCCGCGCGCCGTCCGCGCGCTCCACGATGATCTCGACCGCCTCGAGCGGCCGTCCTTCCCGCACGGCGACCGCCAGCGGGCTGTGCTCGGGGGGCAGGACGGCGCCGTCGGGCGTGTAGAGCCGCCACGAGCCGCACCACCGCGCCGCGCCGGGATCCGGCCGCCGCCCCCACAGCTCGGCGGCGGCCTCGTTGTAGTAGGACAGCGCGCCGTCCGCGTCCGCGAGGCAAACCGGGAACGGCAAGGCGTCGAGGACCGCGCGCGCAAAGTCCTCGCCGCGGGCGACCGCCTCCGCGGCCCGCCGCACGAGCGCCATCCGNNCCATCCGCCGCTCGGAGACGCGGCCCGTCGCGCCGACGCTCGACTCGGTCATCTCAGGCCATCCACACATGAAGCGCCATAAAGCCGGTTTCTGAGGAGCGGCTGCCTCGATTGCAGCGAGCCGCGATCTTTGGGCGGGCTCGCGTCCTGTCAAGTTGGGCGTCTGCACAGAGAGGACATCCCCTCGACCGGGCCGAAGGCGCCTCTCGGGGGACGATCCGTCAGATCGCGCTTGACGCGCGAGTCGCTCGGCCGCCGGCCTTCGAGCCCCCCGAGCCCGATGCCGCCCTCGACGAATGGTCCGCCGACGCCGCCTCGGCGCGAGGCATTGGCCCCGACCGACGGCTCGGGTAGCATTCCGCCATGAACGCGCCCGCCTCCAAACTCATGACGGCCGACGAGTTCCTCGTGTGGTCGCCGGACCAGGAGGGACGCTGGGAGCTCGTGCACGGGATCCCCGTCCTGGCGATGGCCGGCGCGAAGCGCCGGCACGACGACATCGTTGTGAGCCTCATTTTCGCGCTACGCTCGCGCCTGCGCTCCGGGGCCTGCTCACCGCAGACCGCGGACCAGGCGCTGCGCACGGGCCCCTACGGCGTGCGCCGCCCGGACGTGACCGTGGACCGCGGGCCGACCGCCGAGGACGCGCTCGAGAGCTCCCAGCCGACCGTCGCCTTCGAGGTTCTCTCGCCTTCGACGCGCGAGAAGGACCTCCTCGTCAAGCTCGAGGAGTACAAGAGCGTGGCGAGCCTGCGCCATGTCGTGCTGATCGAGCCGGATCGGCCCAGCGCGCTCCACTACTCCCGCAACGACGATGCAGCCTGGACGCTTCATGAGATGGACAGCCTCGACGGCGTGCTGAGCCTCTCCGCCGTCGGCGTCGATCTGCAGCTCGCGGAGGTCTACGAGGGGCTCGCGTTCGAGACCTTGTAAGGCGGGCGCCCGCATCCGGCTTCCCAAATCCCGCGCGCCCCGCTACGTCCCTCATGATGGACGCCCTTCCCGCCGCCTTCGATCCGATCGCGCTGGCGCGCGAGCTCGTGCGCCGGCCGAGCGTGACGCCCGAGGACGCCGGCGCGCTCGACGCCCTCGAGCGCTCGCTGGCCGCGCTGGGCTTCCGAACCCAGCGCCACAAGTTCGCCGACGTGGACAACCTCTACGCGCGCCTCGGGACGGCCGCGCCCAACTTCTGCTTCGCCGGCCATACCGACGTGGTGCCTCCCGGCGACCCCGCCGACTGGACCGAGCCGCCGTTCTCCGCCGCCATCCACGACGACTGCCTGTGGGGCCGCGGCGTGGTCGACATGAAGGGCGGCATCGCCGCGTTCGTCGCCGCGGTGGCGCAACACCTCCGCGAGGCCGGGCCGCCTCAGACGTGGGCGAGCGGGGGCTCCATCAGCCTGCTGATCACCGGCGACGAGGAAGGCCCCGCGATGAACGGCACGAAGAAGCTCCTGGCTGAGATCGCCGAGCGCGGCGAGCGGATCGATCATTGCCTCGTGGGCGAGCCGAGCTCGATCAACGAGCTCGGGGATTCCATCAAGATCGGCCGGCGGGGCTCCTTGAACGGCGTCGTCACCGTCACCGGCCGGCAGGGTCATGTCGCCTACCCCGAGCGGGCGGAGAACCCCGTGCCGCCGCTGCTCGAGTTCCTCGCCCGGCTGATGGCGCGGCCGCTCGACGACGGCGCGCCGCACTTCCAGCGCTCGAACCTCGAGGTCACCTCCGTCGATGTGGGCAACCCCGCGCACAACGTGATCCCGGCGCGGGCGACGGCGCGCTTCAACATCCGCTTCAACCCCAACCACAAGGGCGAGCAGCTCAAGCGCTGGCTCGAGGCGGAGGCGGCCTCCACCCAGATGTCCTTCAACGGCGAGATCAAGCTCGATCTCCACGTCTCGGGCGAGGCCTTCCTGACGCCCGCCGGTCCGTTCACAGACATTCTCCAGGACGCCGTGGAGGCCGAGACGGGCCGGCGGCCGGCGCTCTCGACCGGCGGGGGCACCTCGGACGCGCGCTTCATCACGCGATATGCGCCCGTCGCCGAGCTCGGCCTCGTGGGCCAGACCATGCACAAGGCCGACGAGCACGCGCCGCTCGCCGAGATCCGCGAGCTCCAGGCGATCTACGCGCGCGTGCTCAAGCTCTACTTCGAGCGGGTGCGGTCATGATGGCCGTGGTGATCGACGCGCGCGAGGCCCTCAAGGGCGTCGTGTGGATGCTCGCGGGCCGGGAGGATTACCGCAGCCAGTTCGACGTCACGGCGGGGGGCGTGATGCGCTCCTTCCTCGCGGCGATCCTGGCCATCCCGTTCCTCGGCCTGACGGCGGGGCTGCACAACGCGCTGGCGGCTGCGGAAGCCGGGGCGCTCGACCCGGCGATCTCGCCCTATCCGCTGGCCTACGTGGTTGTCCGCTGGCTCGCGGCATGGGCGTATTTCCCCATTCTCGCCTGGTCGATCACCGTGCTCCTGCGTCGGCGCGAGGGCTTCGGGCCATGGGTGGTGGTCCACAACTGGACGCATCTGCTGGTCATCGCCGTGAACACGGTTCCGCGGCTGATGCTGGCGCTGGGCGCGGGTCAGGCGGTCGTGCCCGTGATCTGGGCGGCGGCGGTGTTCCAGGCCTACGCGTTCGTCCGCGCCGCCAAGGCCGCGCTCGACGTCCCCTGGACGCTCGCGGGCGCGGTCGGCGGCGCGAACCTGGCGGCCCTTCTGCTCGTGGACGCGGGGCTGGCGTGGGTGTTCCTGTGGAAGTGACGGGCTGAGGGCGGTCGGCTCGCGGCGACGCGCTGCGCGATCGCGCGCCGCACACGATCGATGACCGCGTCGAGCATGAAGGGTCTCGCGCCGCCTCCCTCGGCCTCGCCGGCGACGATCTCTTCGCTCCCGGGGCTGGCTGGCTCCCGGCGGGAGGCGCCTGGCTCGCGCCGGTCGCCCCGCACGCGAGACGCGTATGGGGTGATCCCCGCGACGATATCCTGGATGGGCCCGATACCGCTCTCCGTGGCGCGCCGTCATGGTGGCGCTCCGGCGGCGCGGCGAGCCATTCGACGTGGAGCGATGAAAATTCCTTCGGATGTCGGTCCGCGGCTCGGGACTTCGGGAGAGAGCGCGCGATGAAGGCGTTCGAAGGTCCGGGGCTTCCGCTCTGCGTCAAGGCCGCCGTCGCCGCCGGCCTCGCCGCGCAGGCGCTTCGCCCGGCGGCGCGCGACGCGCCGAGCATCGGACGACCGCCGCGCCCAACCAGCCCCCTCCCCCCGAGGCGTCGCGATCGGCGCGAAGCATGACGCACGCCCGGCCCGCCGCGGACGCCCATGCGCCCGCGCCCTCGGCGCCCGCCCGGATCCCGGCGCCGGAGGCCGCGCGTCCCCCGCACGCGGGCATGGTCTTCGTCCCGGGCGGGGAGTTCCTCATGGGCTCGGACGATCACTACCCTGAGGAAGCCCCGACCCATCGCGTCGCCGTCGACGGCTTCTGGATGGACGCGCATCCCGTCACCAACCGGCAGTTCCGCAAGTTCGTGCGGGCGACCGGCCACGCGACGCTCGCCGAGCAGACGCCCGACGCCGCCGACTACCCCGGCGCGCTGCCGGAGATGCTGCAGGCGGGCTCGCTCGTGTTCACGCCTCCGCCGCACGCGGTCGACCTGCGCGACTGGAGCCAGTGGTGGCGCTTCTGCTTCGGCGCCGACTGGCGCCGGCCCTACGGGCCCGGCTCGTCGCTGCAGGGCCTGTGGAATCATCCGGTCGTGCATGTCGCCTACGCGGACGCGGAAGCCTACGCGCGCTGGGCCGGCAAGGCGCTGCCGACCGAGGCCGAGTGGGAGCGCGCCGCGCGCGGCGGGCTCGAGGCTGCCGAGTTCGCCTGGGGCGAGGAGCTCATGCCGGACGGCCAGGCCATGGCGAACACCTGGCACGGCGCCTTTCCGCACGAGAACACCAAGGCGGACGGCTACGACCGCACCTCGCCCGTGGGCGCCTTTCCGCCCAACGGATACGGCCTCTACGACATGATCGGCAACGTGTGGGAGTGGACCACCGACTTCTATGCGGCCCGACACGAGGCCGATGCAGCCAAGCCCTGCTGCGCGCCGCACAACCCGCGCAACCAGCGCGAGGACGAGAGCTACGACCCCCGCCAGCCTCAGATCCGCATTCCCCGCCGGGTCTTGAAGGGCGGCTCGCACTTGTGCGCGCCGAGCTACTGCCGGCGCTACCGCCCCGCGGCCCGGCACGCCCAGCCCGTCGATTCCTCCACGAGCCACGTCGGCTTCCGCTGCATCGTGCGGCCGGACGGCTGAGCCGGCGCGGGAAGCGCCCCCGCGCCGCGATGCGGCGATCGCGCGACGAGCACGTTCGGCGTATGAACGGCCGCCGCGCCTGCGGCCTCCTCGGAGCGCACCGTGACCGAGCTCGCTTGGTTTGCGCCCGCCGCGACGGCGATCGTGTTCGCGGCGCTGTTCGTCGCCTTCCTGAGCGAGTGGCGGCCGCCCGAGGTCAGCGCCGTCGCAGCGGCCACGACCCTGCTCGTGCTCGGCGTGCTGTCGGTGGACGACGTGCTCGGCGTGCTCTCCAACAGCGCGCCCATCACGATCGGGGCGATGTTCATCGTGTCGTCGGCGCTCGTGCGCACGGGGGTCCTCGACCTCGCCGCCCAGGCCGTCACGGCGCGCGCCGAGCGCCTCGGGCCGCTCGCCGCGCCGGCCTTTCTGACCGCCGTCGCAGCCCTGTCGGCGGTGATGAACAACACGCCCGTCGTGCTGCTGGGCATGCCCGTCGCGGTCGCGCTCGCCTCGAAGCTGAGCGAGAGCCCGTCGAAGATGCTGATCCCGCTCTCCTACGCCGCCATCGTCGGCGGCACGTGCACGCTGATCGGCACCTCGACCAACATCGTCGTCGACGGCGTCGCCCGGACCGAGGGGCTCGCCCCGTTCAGCCTCTTCGAGATCACCCCCGTCGGGATCGCCGTCGCGATCGTGGGGGTGACGTTCATGGCGCTCACGCGGCGGCTGCTTCCCGACCGCGCGAGCCTCGCCGACCTGCGCACGCTCGGTCAGAGCGCCGTCTTTCTCGCCGAGGGCGTGGTGCGCGAGGGCTCCGCGCTCGTGGGCCGCACCGCCTCCGACGTGACCTCGCCGCTCGGGCGCGACCGCCGGCTCGTCGATGTCGTGCGCGCCGGCCGCTCGCTCGCGGACGGGCTCGACACGGCGATCCTCGCCCCCGGCGACGTGCTCGTGTTCCGCACCTCGGTCGGCGATCTGCTCACGCTCAAGGAAAGCGGCGACGTTGCGCCGAGCCTCGCAGGCGGCGTCGCGTCGATCGGCTCTCGGCGCGCGCTCGTCGTGGAAGCCGTCATCGGGCCGACCAGCGACATGCTCGATCGCACGCTCGACTCGCTCCAGCTGCGGCGGCGCTATGACGTCTACCCCCTCGCCATCCATCGCCGGGGCGCGAGCTTCGGCGCGGCGTGGCGGCGCACGCCGCTGCAGGTGGGAGACACGATCCTGCTCGAGGGCGCCGCGGAGGACCTCAAGCGTCTCGCGGACGACGAGGGCGTGGTGAACGTCACGGAGCCGCGCGCGCGGGCCTTCCGGCCCGGCCGCGCGCCGATCGCGCTCGGGTGCCTGCTCATCGTGATCCTCGGCGCCGCGCTCGAGGTGATGCCCATCGCCGGGCTTGCGCTCGTCGCCGCCGCCATCGTGCTCGTGACGCGCTGCGTGGAGCCCCAGGAGGCGTTCGCGGCGGTGGACGGGCGCACGCTCGTGCTGATCCTGGCGATGCTCGCGGTCGGCGTGGCGCTCGAGAAGACCGGCCTCGTGAGCATGATCGTGGACGCGGCGTCGCCGGCGCTGGCGGGGCTCTCTCCGATCATCGCGCTCGCCCTCGTCTACGCGATCGGCGCGATCCTGACCGAGCTCGTGACCAACAACGCGGTGGGCATCGTGCTGACTCCGATCGTCATCGCGCTCGCCCAGCAGATGGGCTGGGAGCCCCGCGCGTTCGTCGTCGCCGTCATGTTCGCCGCCAGCGCCAGCTTCATGACGCCGATCGGCTACCAGACCAACACGCTCGTCTACGGTCCGGGCGCATATCGGTTCACGGACTACCTGAGGCTCGGCCTTCCGCTCAACGCGATCGTCGGCGCCGTGACGGTGGTCATGATCGCGATGCTGTGGCCGATGACGTAACCGGCGCCGCAGCCGGCGCGAGCGGCATGGCCCGCGCCCGGCTCACCGCCCACCACGGCGCGCGAGCGAAGCGCCCTTGCCGGACGCCCTCGCGCCCGGCGCCCGGGGCGCGCCGCGCAGCGACGAAGGGCGGATCGCGTTTCAGATCGGGCCGTTCAGCGGACGGGGGCGGCCGCCCCCCGCCTTGCGCTCCGGACGCGTGCGCGCGGCGCGTCGCTAGGCTGCGGCGCGCGCGCCTCTCCGGGTTTCGCCCAATTTCTCCGTCTCCGGCGCTATGGCATGCCGGAGCGGGACATTGGCGCAGCTCCCGCGCCACGCCGGCCTGGGAAGGAAAGCACGATGGCGACCAAGCGCTCGAGCGTGAGCAAAGGCGCGACCAAGAGGACGTCCAGCGGCGGCGAGAAGCCCAACATCCTCGTGATCTGGGGCGACGACATCGGCCTGTCCAACATCAGCTGCTACAGCCGGGGCCTGATGGGCTACCGGACGCCCAACATCGACCGCATCGCCAACGAAGGCATGATGTTCACCGACTACTACGGCGAGCAGTCCTGCACGGCCGGGCGCTCGTCGTTCATCACGGGCCAGAGCGTGTTCCGCACGGGGCTCTCGAAGGTCGGCATGCCCGGCTCGGACATGGGCCTCAAGGCCGAGAGCGTGACCATCGCCGAGCTGCTGAAGAACCACGGCTACGCCACCGGGCAGTTCGGCAAGAACCACCTGGGCGACCGGGACGAGTTCCTGCCGACAACGCACGGCTTCGACGAGTTCTTCGGCAACCTCTATCACCTGAACGCCGAGGAAGAGCCGGAGATGTACGATTACCCGCCGGAGGAGGACTTCCCGAACTTCCGTGAGATGTTCGGCCCGCGCGGCGTGATCCACAGCTGGGCGACCGACAAGGATGACGCGACCAACCACAAGCGGTGGGGCAAGGTCGGCAAGCAGAAGATCGAGGACACGGGCCCGCTGACGCGAAAGCGGATGGAGACCTGCGACAACGACTTCGTCGCAGCGGCGAAGGACTTCATCCAGCGCGCGCACAAGGGCGACCAGCCCTTCTTCGTGTGGCTCAACACGACGCACATGCACTTCATCACGCACACGCAGAAGAAGAGCCGCGGGCAAGCGGGGCGCTGGCAGTCCGCCTATCACGACACCATGATCGACCACGACAAGAGCGTCGGTCAGATGCTCGACCTCCTCGATGACCTCGGCATCGCCGAGGACACGATCGTGGTGTACTCGACCGACAACGGCCCGCACATGAACACCTGGCCGGACGCGGCCATGACGCCGTTCCGCGGCGAGAAGAACACCAACTGGGAAGGCGCCTGCCGCGTGCCGCTGCTCGTGCGCTGGCCGGGCAAGATCGAGGCGGGGCGCGTCAGCAACGACATCATCCAGCATCACGACTGGCTGCCGACCTTCCTCGCGATGGCGGGCGAGCCGGACGTCGTCGCCAAGCTCAAGAAAGGCCACAAGGCGAACGGCAAGACCTTCAGGAACCACATCGACGGCTTCAACTTCTTGCCCTACCTCCTGGGGAAGGAGACGGAGGGGCCGCGCAAGATCTTCTTCTACATCTCCGACGACGGCGACGTGCTCGGGATCCGTTACGACAACTGGAAGATGGTGTTCATGGAGCAGCGCTGCCCGGGCACGCTCCAGGTCTGGGCGGAGCCATTCGTTACGCTCCGTATGCCGAAGATATTCAACCTGAGGACGGACCCTTACGAGCGGGCGGACGTAACCTCCAACACCTACTGGGACTGGGTCATCCATCACGCCTACGTCATATACGCCGCCCAGTACATGGCCGGGAAGTTCGTGGAGACGTTCAAGGAGTTTCCTCCGGTGCAGACGGCGGCGAGCTTCACGATCGACGACGCGATGGCGAAGATGGCGGACGCCAGCGGCGGCGGGCTGCACTAGCCAGGCCGAAGACGGAAGACCGGACGGCGGGCGCGAGCCCGCCGTCTGCGTCGCATCAAGGCGGCCCTTCATGGAATGACCCGGATCGAAGCCCCAGCGTCCGGCTCGCCGGCTGCGGAGCGGGTGCGCGACTTCTACGACGCCCATCCCTATCCCCCGCCCGTGACGGACCTCGAGGCGTATCGCCAAGCCTGGGAGGACGAGCAGAAGCGGCGCGCGGAGTTCCACCTCCTCTTTCCGTTCGACGCGTACCGGGCCGATCCGTCCATCCTCGTGGCCGGCTGCGGGACGGCCCAGGCGGCGAAGCATGCGATGCGCCGTCCAGAGGCGCACATCGTGGGCGTCGACGTGAGCCGCACCAGCATCGAGCGCACCGAGGCTCTCAAGCGCCGGCATGGCTTGGCGAACCTCGAGCTGCACCTTCTGCCCCTCGAGCGCGTCGGCGATCTGGGACGGCGCTTCGACCTGATCGTCTGCACGGGGGTCCTGCACCACCTGCCCGATCCGGACGGGGGGCTCGCCGCCCTGCGTGCGGCGCTGAAGCCCGGCGGCGCGGCGGACCTGATGGTCTACGCCGCCTATGGCCGCGCCGGGATCTACATGCTGCAGGAGTACGCGCGGCGTCTCGGCCTGGGGCATGCGGATGAGGAGATCCGGGACCTCGCCGCGACGCTGACGGCCATGCCGCCCGGCCATCCGCTGGCGCGGCTCCTGGGCGCATCTCCGGACTTCCGGCGCAAGGACGCTCTGGCGGACGCTCTGCTCAATCCGCTGGACCGGGCCTACACCGTGCCGGAGCTCATGGACTTTCTCGAGCGCGGCGGCCTCTCCTTCGGCCGCTGGCGCCGGCAGGCGCCCTATTCGCCCCGGTGCGGCGCGCTGGCCGCCACGCCGCACGGCGCCCGGTTGAGCGCGCTCCCCCGGCCGGAGCAGCACGCGGCCGTGGAGCTGTTCCGCGGCACGATGCTGCGCCACAGCCTAGTGGCGCGCCGCGACGATGATCCGCACCGTGATCGGATTATCTGGTTCGAGGGCGGCGACGGCGAGTGGCTGAGCTACGTCCCGATCCGAGCGCCCGACGCCGTGACCGTCCGTGAGCGGCCTCCGCCCGGCGCCGCCGCCGCGCTCGTCAACCGCGGGCACGCGGATCGCGACCTGGTCTTGCCGATCGACGCCCTGGAGCTGCGGCTCCTCGAGGCGGTCGACGGGCGGCGCACCGTCGGCGAGATCGCGCGCCGCGCGGAGGCGCCCGCGAGCCGGGCGCGCCGCCTCTTCGAGCAGCTTTGGCTCTACGATCAGGTCGTCTTCGATGCATCCCGCGCCAGCGCGGCTGGGGAGAGGGACCCCGCGACGCCGGCCGCCGTCACCCCGGCCACGCCGCCAGCAGCGCGCGCAGCGCGGCGACGAACGCGATCGGCTGGTCGAGCATGAGATGGTGCTGCGCCTCGGGGATGCTCACCAGCGGCACGCTCGGCCCCGCGTAGGCGCCCATCTTGGCCCAGCGCTCGTCGTCGACGAGCACGGACTGCTCCCCCCGCATGAAGGCGACGGGCGCGGCGGCCTTGGCGATCGCCTCGAAGGGCTCGGCGGGGAAGAACTTCATCTTGGGCCACAGATCGGGGTCGTGCACCCAGGCCACGCCGGGGCGGCCCTCGGCGTCCGTGGTCTCGCGCAGCGCCTGGCGCGCGATGTGGTCGATGATGAAGAGGTGCTGGCTCTCCTGGGCGGGCATCAGCGAGAAGCGCGCGAGCGCGGCGGCGACGTCGGGATAGNNGAGGGTGACGAAGCCGCCGAAGGAATGCCCCACGACGAGCGGCTTCTCCGGGCCGTCGAACAGTCCCGCCGCCTCGGCGACGGCGACGACCTCCTCGGCGTAGGTGGACATGTCGTAGGCCGGCCGCCAGCCCGAGCGCCCCATGCCGGAGAGCGACAGCGCGACCGGCGTATGGGTCTCGGCGAAGAGCGGCGCGATGAAGTCCCACCAGCCGAGGTGCGCGACCCCGCCGTGGACGAACACGAGCCCGCGCTTGGCCGCCCCCTCCTCCCGCGCGCCCCAGCGCCGCCAGACGATGTCGGCGCCCGCGACCGCGACCGCGCCGTCCTCGCGGGGGACGGCGAGCGCGCGGCGGAACCAGTCCGGCGCAGGCGGCGGCTCGCCCGCGAACGGCGCGAGCGGAAAGAGGCGCTCGGGCTGGTCGTGGGGCGCCTTGGCGGCGGGCTTGGCGGCGGCGGCGTCGGACATGAACAAGCGGTAAGGGGGCTTGCGCGCGGGGTCAATCGGGGCGACGTCGGAAATTGACTCGATCAACTCGCGGGCGCGCCTACTCGGCCCCCGATGGGCCGGACCTCGCTCGCATCGCCGCCTGCGCCATGGCGCGCCATCGCCGCGTCGCCGCGTAGACGACCACGCCCGCCG
>JABAOG010001253.1_pt1 | contig 28185 bp, 27 predicted proteins | sample 7062131 | NCBI WGS metagenome assembly JABAOG01 (sample SAMN14538629, study PRJNA623070) | marine sediment metagenome | biome: marine biome [ENVO:00000428]; feature: marine pelagic biome [ENVO:01000023]; material: deep marine sediment [ENVO:00002113] | place: India: Arabian Sea | collected... | reverse complement strand
GCCGCGGCGCCGTCCACGATGCCGCTCGAGTTCCCGGCGGTGTGGACGTGGTGGATCTCCTTCACGTCGGGGTAGCGCTTGAGCGCGAGCTCATCGATGGTCTCGCCGTTCGGGCCCATCTGCATGCCGCCCATGCGCTCGAAGGCCGGCTTGAGGCCGGCGAGCGACTCCATGGTCGTCTCCGGCCGCGGATGCTCGTCCTTGGTGAGGGCGACCTCGCCGGTCTTCGGATCCTTGACCGCGAACATCGCGCCGTCGAAGTAGCCCTTCTCGATCGCCTCGGCGGCCTTCTTCTGCGACTCGAGCGCGAAGGTGTCGACGTCCTCGCGGGTGAAGCCCTCCATGGTCGCGATGAGGTCGGCGCTGATGCCCNNGGGACCCGCGACATCGACTCGACGCCGCCGCCGACGACCAGGTCCTGCTGGCCGCTCATCACGCCCATGGCGGCGAAGTTCACCGCCTGCTGGCCCGAGCCGCAGAAGCGGTTCAGGGTCACGCCGGTGACCTCCTCGGGCCAGTCGGCCGCCAGGACGGCGTTGCGGGCCACCGAGGCGCCCTGCTCACCGGCCTGGGTCACGCAACCGACGATCACGTCGTCCACGTCCTTCTTGTCGATCTTCGCCTTGGCCGCGAGATCGTTGAGGGTCTGCGCCAGCAGCTCCTGCGGGTGGATCCCGCTCAGCGCGCCCTTGTCCTTCTTGCCGCGCCCGCGCGGGGTGCGCGACGCGTCGATGATGTATGCGGTGCCCACTTTGTTTTCTCCTGGAGGGTCTTCGAAAGACCCTCCCGCATCGGTCGGGCAAAGCCCGACACTTGCTCCCACCCAAACGGGCGCGCGAGCGCGCCGTCGTCCGGGTGCTGCTTGTTGAGACGGCCTTCCGGCCGACCAGTTACTTTCGGTTCAGAAGCCCAGGATCTTGGCGATGGCGTAGCGCATCACTTCCGTCGCGCCACCGCCGATGCGGAGCAGGCGGGCGTCGCGCCAGGCGCGGGCGACCCAGAGCTCCTCGAGGTAGCCCATGCCGCCGTGGAACTGGACGCACTGGTCCATGATCTCCGCGGTGACGTCGCCGGTGTAGGCCTTGGTCATGGACACCAGCTTGGTGGTCTCCATCGAGAGCATGCCCTTCTTGACGTACTTCTCGTCGTTGTAGGCTTCGCAGGCCTTGTACGCGAGCGCCTCGGCGGCCTCCTGCTTGATGTAGAGGTCGGCGAACTTCTGCTTCCAGTACTCGCGCTTGATCAGCGGCTTGCCGAAGGCGACCCGCTCCCGGCCCCACTCCACGGAGCGATCGAGCGCGCGGCGGGAAGCGGCCAGCGCCGAGGTCGAGCCCACCAGCCGCTCGGACTGGAAGTTCTGCATCAGGTACATGAAGCCCATGCCCTGCTTGCCGAGCAGGTAGCGCTTGGGAACCTTCACGTCCTCGAAGAAGAGCTCGGCGGTGTCGCTGCACCAGTTGCCGGCCTTCTCGAGCTTCTTGGAGACGCCGAAGCCCTTCACGTCGGTCGGGCAGAGGATGATCGAGATGCCGTTGTGTCCGGCCTCCGGATCGGTCTTCACCATCAGCGTGACGAAGTCACAGCGGGTGCCGTTGGTGATGTAGGTCTTGGAGCCGTTGATGACGTACTCGTCGCCGACCAGGCGCGCGGTCGTGCGCAGCCCGGCGACGTCCGAGCCGGCGCCCGGCTCGCTCACGCCGAGCGCGGCGATCTTGTCGCCCTCGATCGCCGGCTTGAGGAACTCCGCCTTCTGCTCGTCGGTGCCGATGTCGTTGATGACCGGGGTGGCCATGTCCGACTGGACCAGGAGGCCCATCGTCACGCCCGCGGCGCCGCAATGGGTCAGCTCCTCGGCCTTGACGATGCTCATCCAGTAGTCGCCACCGGCGCCACCCCACTCCTCGGGGTAGTGGGCGCCGGTGATGCCGAGCTCGCCGGCGCGCTTGAACACCCAGTTGGGGAAGAGCTCGTCCTTCTCCCACTGGTCGACGTGGGGTGCGAGCTCCTTGAGCGCGAAATCGCGGACGGTCTTGCGGAAGAGGTCGTGCTCTTCCTTGTACGGGCTGGCCATGGTTCCTCCCTCTGGGGCGTGCCGTGCATTGGTTCGGCCGCCAGGTGAATCACCATTCACTTACCTGTGCGGAAGCCCTTCGGCAAGGTATTTCGCACACGAAATATCTGGGGACCGGGCGAATTGGGCAATGGAGTACGATTGGCGCGGTGGGCCTACTGGCGGACTACGTCGAGTCGCTTCCCGACGGCACGGGCTCCTTCCCCGAGTGCCAAGTGAAGGAGGACGCCTTCGAGGTCATCGCCCGCCGCACCGAGGAAGAGGCGCCCGAGGCGTTTCGGACCCTTCGCGACGAGTGGCTGCCGCGGGGATCGTCGGCGTCGGGCTGGATACCCGAGGCCTACGCCAACTCTCTCACCCTGCTCTTCCGCGAGCAGGTCTTCGACGACGACGCGAGCTGCCTGGCCGCCTTCACCGCCAACAACATGGAGCTCTTCAGCAAGCCCGTGTACCGGGTGATCATGTTCGCCCGCGCAGCCGGCGCGAGCGACGTCCAGATGCCGCTCCTCGACGAGTCCGCTCCGGGCCGAGCCGTCTGGGACCTGCGCTACGCCTGAAGACCGGTCGCGGGGCCGCGGCGCTGGGCGAGCAACGAGAAGGCGATGCCGATCACGATCGCGATGTCGGCGACGTTGAAGACCGGGTAGTGGGGGAGCGCGACGAAGTCGACGACGTAGCCGCGGAAGAGTCGGTCCAGGTAGTTGCCGAGGGCGCCGGCGAGGAGCGCGCCGAAGGCGAGGTGCTCGAGGAGCGGTGCCTCGCGGCGGCGGCGCCACCAGAGCACGCAGAGCCCGAGCATCACCAGCGGCACGACGATGAGCAGGAGCCCGTAGCGCGTGGGCTCGTCGATCGTTCGCAGGAGCGCGAAGCCGACGTCGCGATTCTCCGCGTAGCGGAGCTCGAGCACGTCGCCCGCGATCGGGACGGGCGCTTCGCCGCGGAGCTCGCGCTCGGCGAGCTCCTTCGTTCCCACGTCGCAACCGAGCAGGCCGAGCGCGAAGAGGAGACCGAGCGCCGCGGACCGTCGACCCATCGATGCCATGCCCGCTCAACCGCCGGCCACCGCATCGATTCCGAGCTCGATGGCATTGACGGTCGCGGTCGCGCGTTGGGTGTGCCATGTGCCGACCCATGCGACCGATTTGGCTCTCCCTCCTGGCGCTCGGATGCGCCACCACCAGCACTCCGCCACCGGAGCCGGCCCCGGCCGAAAGTGACGAAGAGCCGGTCGCCCAGGTCGCCGAGCCCATCGCCCGACCGGAGCTACAGCCGCTCGAGCGCCCGACCGAGCTGACCTTCGCCGAGGACGCGACGCTGACGCTCCCCGCCGGCTGGTCGGCGGCGACGAACGCCGACGAGTCGATGCTCTTCGCGGCGGTGCCCGAAGGGGACCTGCAGCTCGTCTTCCTCTCGCGGCCCATCCCGCTCGAGCGCGGCCCCGGCCTCGCGGCCCGACTGGTCACCGAGGCGTGGCGCGCCGTCGACCCTGGCTTCGACCGGCGCGTGCTGCAGGCGGTGCCCAGCCAGTCGGCCGCCGGCTGGGACGTCGCCGGCCAGGTGATCTTCGAGACCGCCCCCAGCGAGCGCCGCGGCGTGGCCGCCGTGTTCCAGGTGAAGGGTGAGCGCGCAGTGGTGGCGCTGATCGATGGGAGCGTCGACGGCTTCGGCCGGCGCGGCGCTCAGCTGAACGAGATCCTGGGCTCGGTCCGGATCCCCGGCGTCGAGGAACAGAACTGGCTGGCGCTCGAGCGACGGACGATCGACGAGGCCGCCATCGAACGGCTCGCCGAGCGCATCGAGGCCGAACGGGTCCGGGCCGGTGTGCCCGGCGCGGCCGTGGTGTTGGTCGACAGCGAGGAGGTCCTGCTGGCCCGTGGCTTCGGGACCCGCAGCCACGGGAGCGACGAGACGGTGACCTCGGCGACACGCTTCATGATCGGCTCGACCACGAAGGCGCTGACCACGCTCCTGGCGGCGAAGCTCGTCGACGAGGGCGACGTCCGCTGGGACCAACCACTCGGCGAGCTGCTCCCGCAGTTCCGCCTCTCGGACCCGGAGGCCACCGAGGCGATCACCCTCGAGCGCTCGTTCTGCGCGTGCACCGGACTGCCGCGACGCGACCTCGAGTTCCTCTTCGAATTCGCGGACGCGACCCCCGAGCGCACGTTGGAGCAGCTGGCGGCGGTCGCGCCGACCACGGCCATGGGCGAGACCTTCCAGTACTCCAACTTCCTGGTGGCCGCGGGCGGCTACGCGTTGGGGCGCGCCAAGGACCGGCGCCGTGACCTCGACGCCGCCTACGCGCGCGCGCTCGACCGAGCGATCCTCCGCCCGCTGGGCATGCGCTCCACCACCGTGGACTCGCGGCGAGCCCGGCGCGCCGAGCATGCGTTGCCCTCCGCCCGCGGTCTCGACGGGGAGGTTCGTCCCCTCGAACCCTCGATCGAGGAGTTCGTCAGCGCCCTCGAACCGGCGGGCGCCGCCTGGTCGACCGCCGAGGACATGGGCCGCTACCTCCAGCTGGAGCTCCGGAAGGGCGCGCTGCCCGACGGCCGACTGCTCGGCGAGGAGGCGCTGCTACACCGCCGCGAGCCCGGCGTGGCCATCGGCCAGGGCGTCCACTACGGCCTCGGTCTGGTGGTGGGGGAGCGAGCGAAGATCGCCTACGCCGGTCACGACGGGAACACGCTCGGGTTCACCAGCAGCATGATCTTCTTCCCCGACCTCGACCTGGGTCTGGCGGTGTTGACCAACCTCGGCAGCGCGAACGAGTTCACCGGCGCCGTCGACCGAATGGTGATGGAGATGATCCTGCCGATCGACGAACGGGCCGAGGCCATCGGCGAGCAGCAGCGGCGGGCCCGGACCGCCGCGCTCTCGCAGATCCACGACCGGCTGACCGACCCGACCGACGCCGAGCGCGACGCCATCCTCGGCCGCTACGAGTCGGACGAGCTCGGGCCGCTCGAGGTGAAGGTCGACGGCGAACGCGTCGTCGTCGACGCCGGCGAGTGGAGCAGCGCGATCCGGATCGTCGAAGCCCGCGGCGAGCGGCAGTGGATCATCACCGAGCCACCGCTCACCAGCCTGCCCATCCGCCGAGAGGCCGACCGTCTCACGATCGTGATGCCCCAGCACGAGTACACCTTCGCGCGCGTCGCCGACTGATTCGTGGCAAAACGCGTCGGTGCGACAACATCGCCACCATCGGGGGCGCAGTGAGGCGGCAAACCTGCGACCGCAGCGCGTGGAACCAACCTCACGGGTACGGATGGCGTGAGATCTGCATCCTTCGAGGCGGAGGTCACCCCATGATTCGCACCATCGAACAACTCATCGCCGATCGAAAGCGACCGATCCGCGTCGACGTCGACGCATCGGTTCTCGAGGCCGTGGAAGCCATGAACGGCGACTCGGCCGGCTCGGTCCTGGTCATCGGACCCGGGGAGGAGCTGGTCGGGATCTTCACCGAGCGCGACGTGCTCACCCGCGTGCTCGAGACCGGACGCGACGCCGAGACCACGAGGGTCGGCGAGGTGATGACCCCCACGCCGCTCACCATCGAAGCCGACACCACGCTCGAGGAAGCGGTGGCCCGCATGCGGCGGGACGAGGTCTGCCATCTCCCCGTGATCGACCAGGGCGAGCTGGTCGGCATCGTCGCGCTTCGCGACCTGGCCGCCGAGATGACCAAGCAGCTCCGGCACGTGAACCAATCGCTGGTCGGTTACATCCACGGGCCCCTGGCTCGAGCGATCGACTAGGTCACGTCGTCGGCGGTGATGCCGTATTTCTTCATCAGCTTTCGGAAGTACTTCCGATCGATTTCCGCTTCCTTCGCCGCGTGCGAGATGTTGCCCTCGTTCCGGCGGAGCAGCTCTTCGATGTAGTCCTTCTCGAAGCTGGCGACCCAGGCTTCCTTGGCGTCCTTGAACGTCGAGGCCAGGTCCGGGACCACGCCGACCTCGCCCTCCTCCGCGGGGGCGGGGCGCGCCCCGCCGACGCCGACGCGACCGGCGACCAGATGGTCGGGCAGGTCGCGGACCTCGATGGTGTCGGTCTCGCAGAAGCTGACCGCGCGCTCCACCACGTTGTGGAGCTCGCGGACGTTGCCCGGCCAGTCGTACTCCATCAGTCGGTCGAGGCTCGGTCGGCTGATCTGAGCCACCCGTCGCTCGCCGTCGGGCGTCTGATTGAAGCGGCCGGCCTTCAGGAAGCGCTGGATGAGCAGCGGGATGTCTTCCTTCCGGTCACGTAGCGGCGGCAGGTTGATGCGCACGACGCTGAGCCGGTAGAAGAGGTCCTCCCGGAAGCGGCCGGCGCGGACCTCCTCCTCGAGATCGCGGTTGGTGGCCGCGACCACGCGCACGTCGACCTTGATCGGCTTGAGCCCGCCGACGCGCTTGACCTCGCGCTGCTCGAGCACGCGCAGGAGCTTCGGCTGCAGGTCCAGCGCGAGCTCGCCGAGCTCGTCGAGGAAGACGGTGCCGCCGTGGGCCATCTCGAACACGCCCTGGCGTGCGCTCACCGCGCCGGTGAACGCGCCCTTCTCGTGACCGAAGAGCTCGCTCTCGATCAGGTTCTCCGGGACGGCGCCGCAGTCGAAGACGATGAAGGGCCCCGCGCGACGCCGACTCTCCTGATGGATGGTGCGGGCGACGACCTCCTTGCCGGTGCCGGTCTCGCCCTCGATGACGACGGTCGCGTCCGTCGGCGCGATCTTCTCGAGGATCGCGTAGATCGAGCGCATCTTGTCGTCGCGGCCGATCAGGTCGCCGAAGCGGGAGCGATCGGAGGGGACGATGCGGAACTTCTCGTCGTAGGCGCCGAAGCGGATCTCGCTGGTGCCCAGGGTGATGGTCACCCCCGGCTTGAGGAAGGCCTCGCGGATCCGCACGCGGTTGACGAAGGTGCCGTTCGTCGACCCGAGATCGCGGACCAGGTAGTGGTTGCCCTCCTGGTAGACCCGACAGTGGTAACGACTGACGGTGTCGTCCTCGAGGACCAGGTCGTTGTCCTCGGCCGCGCCGAGGTCGATCGTGTCGCGCTCGAATGTGTGCGTCTCGAGCCGATCGCCCTTCACCACCTCGAGCTGGCACCGGCGGAGGGTGAGCTCGGTGGGCCGACCGTCCAGGTAGTGGAGCTTGGTCGGCTCCGCCGGAAACTTGGACGCTGCCATTGCCGCTACGGTAGCCGCCTTCGTTTGCTGGGGTCAACGGTCACCATCAGTGGTGCGCGGGGCGCGGGCGATTCGGGAGCAAACGGGCCACATCGCTCCTCGCTCCGCTATGATCCGTCCATGAGACACGTGCTTGGAGCGCTGGTCGGGCTCGCCGTCCTCGCGAGCTGCGGCGAGGAGGTCCCGGCTGAGGAGCTGGAGGGCACCTACGAGGTCGTCGAGCGGGTCGAGGGGCCCTGCGAAGGGCCGTTCGAGCCCAATCTGCCCTCCCCGGACGACCGCTACTTCCAGCTGATCGACGACGTCCGCGCCGGTGGTGAGCCGCTGATCGCCTACCACGACTGCACGGCGCCCGACGACTGCTCGACCATGCCGAACCTGTTGCGCTCCTTCGGGCCCGTGAGCGGGGGCTGGGGCTCCACGCTGGCCACCGCAGACACCGGCTGCGTGCTCCGCTACACCCGCCGCGAGCTCTTCCCCACCGACGATGGGGTGGAGATCATCCGGACGACCTATTCGGAGACCGACGAGTCGCTGACGACCAGCGAGACGTGCACCAACGCCGAGGCCAACCGGCGCGGCGATCGGATGCCCTGCGTGTCGGTGGTGGAGATCCGGGCCGAGAAGCTCGGCCCGGTGCCCTGATCACTCTTCGGGCGCTTCTTCCATGGCGGCCGCCATCGAGCCGCTCGGGCTGTGGGCGCCGCTCTGGCGGCCGTCCTCGTGGGGGTTGTGCGCCGGTAGCCCGCGCGCCGGCTCGATCGGCTCGAGCCGAATCGGCCGCATCCGCTCGGCGTGCACCTCGACCTGGGCGTCGTTGCGCAGCCCGCGGACGAACTCGTCGATGGCCTCCTGGCGCCGCTCGCGCCACAGCCGCAGGCGGATGCCCTCGCTGGCCTGCGCGAGCGAGCGGGTCTCGGCCTCGCGGCTGCCGGTCAGCTTCACGATGCTGAAGCTCTCGCCCACCGCGACCGGACCACCGACGTCGCCGAGGTCCTCGAGCTCGAAGGCGGCCGTGACCAGGGCGGGGTCGACCGGGGCGTCCTCTTCGTTCGCGTTCGGCGGGCGGCCGGTGCGCGTGAAGTAGCGCAGGTCGCCGCCGCGGAGCTTGGTCTCGGTGTCGATGGAGTGCTGGCGCGCGAGCGCGCGGAACTCGCGGTTGTCGGCGTCGCGCGCCTCGGCGAGGATCGCCTCGGCCGCTTCACGGCTCGGCAGCAGGATGTGGCTCGCCCGCACCATCGCCGGCCGGGAGAACTCGGCCTGGTGCTCCTCGTAGTAGGCGGCGACGTCCTCATCGGAGATGGACTCGCGGGTGACCCGATCGTCGACCTCCTGCTCGATGAGCTTCTGGACCATCTGCTGGTCCACCTGCTGCTCGACGGCACCGCTCTCGCCGTACTCGAGGCGCTCGGCCTCGCGGGCGAGGAGCTCGAAGCGGACGAGTCCGTCGGCGAGCTCGCGGAGCTTCGCCGGGTCGCGATAGCGCACGCGCAGGAAGGGGGACTGCTGGGCGATGGCGTCCTCGATGTCACCGACGGTGATCTGGACGTCGCCGACCGAGGCGTAGACCCGCGCCCGGCGGGCCTGGTCTTGCTCGCTCCGCTCGGGCTCCGCCGGCTCCTCGGTCTCGCCCGACTCGGGCTCGGCCGGCTGCGCCAGGGCGGTGCCCACCCCGGCGAGAAGGAGCAGCGAGAGGAAGATGCGCTTCCGAGTCATCGCCGCGCAGCCTTTCACGGCCCCGAGCCCCGTTCAAGCGGCCGCGGGCCCGGGTGGGCTCAGAAGCCGAAGGCTGCGGAGCCGCCGACGAAGAAGCCGCTGAAGAGGTCGAAGCCGCCGTCGATGCGGAAGACGAGCTGGTGGAGCGGCTTGATGCGAACCGCCAGGTGCGGCGCGAGGCGGGCGTAGACCAGCGGGCGGCTGCCGCCGTCGAGCCAGCTGGGCTCGTTGCCGTAGTTGCCGTTCAGCTCGCAGTAGGCGGGGTTGGCCGGGTCACCGGGGCCGGAGCAGGCGGTGTAGCCGCGGACCGAGCCCTCGGCGGTGCTCGGGTAGGCCTCGTTGCGCTGGAGATCGCCCCAGACGCCGCCGATGCCGATGTCGAGGCCGTACTCGAGGCCGATCCAATCGGTGAACATCGTCGACCAGAGGAAGGCCGCGCCGATGAAGGCCGCCTTGAGCTCGGAGTCGATGAACTCGGTCTCCTCGACCGTGTCGCCCTTCCCACGGAAGGGGCCGTTCACGAAGTAGGCCTGGTACCAGAGCTGGGTGACGATCTCGAAGGAGTCCTTCCGATAGGTGAACTCGATGCCTGCGGACGGGTTGTCCGCCGCCGTCTGCTCGTCGGTGAAGAGGCCGATCAGGAAGCGCGGGGTCCAGGTGTGCCGGTAGAAGACACCCAGGAAGTAGTAGGGCTTGTGCTCTTCCTCGTAGGGGTGGGCCGCGGAGCGCTGCTCCTCGACGTCGGACTCGTCTTCGGCGAGGGCCTGCTCGTCGTCGATGCGGCCGCTGTTCTCGGGGTCGGTGCTGTCCGCCGCGGCCGAAGGCGAGAGCGGGTCGTCGGTGCCCGGTCCGGGATCCGTCGCTGCGGGATCCGCCACCGAGGGATCGTCGCCAGTCTGAGCCATCGCCGGCACGCTGCTGAGCGCCAGCACCATCAAGCAAGTAAAGAGTCGAAGCATCCTGTCCTCCGCCCGACAACCTACCTCGGTCACCGGATGGGAGCCAAGAAGCCGGTGCGAATACTGAACAAAAGCCGCTATTTCGTTCGCGCTTCGAAGTGCTCGGCCAGGGCTTCGGCGAGGGCGCCCGGGGCCTCCCAGTGCATCATGTGGCCCGCGCCGGGGATCTCGACGAGGTGGCCGTCCTTCAGCGCCCCCAGCCGCTCCCGCTCGTCGGCGAGGCGGTATCCCTTCTCGCCGGCGACGACCAGCGTCGGGACCTCGATCGATCGCAGGTAGGTGGTGAAGATGGCCGCCTGGAAGACCGAGGGCGCGGGCGTCCGGTGCAGCGGGTCGAAGGCCCACTGCCGCCCGCCGTCGATGGCGCGGGTGCCCTTCTCGGCCAGGAAGGCGCCGAGCTCGTCACCCAGCGCCGGGTTCTGCCGCCGCATCCGGGTGACCGCTTCGTCGATGGTGAAGGTGCGCGGCGTCTTGCCCCGCGCGCGCTCGACGCCGTGAAGCCAGAGTCGGAGCTTCTCCGGCGCCTTGGTGAGATCCTGATCGGGCGGCCCGAGCCCCTCGAGCAGGCTCAGCGTGTGCAGCCGCTCCGAGCGGACCGCGGCGAACATCGTCACCGCCGAGCCGCCCATCGAGTGGCCGACCAGATGCGCCTTCTCGCCCTCCGGAACGAGCGAGGGCCAGAGCTCGTCGAGGTCGAGCACGTAGTCCGGGAAGTGGTAGTAGCCGCCCGGCCCGATCGGATCGGTCTCCCCGTGGCCGCGCCAGTCCCAGGCCACGCAGCGGAAGCCCCGCTGGCTCAAGCGCTCGGCGACGTCCTTGAAGCTCCAGCCCAGATCGAGGAAGCCGTGGGCCAGGAGCACCGTCGGCCCGTCGGTGGGCCACTCGATCACGTGGTGGCGAAGGCCGTTGGCGGTGACGAAGCGCTCGCTCGGTGCGCTCACGAGGCGAACCGCCGCGGATCGACCAGGTGCTGCGGCATCTCCTCGGGGATCGAGGTACCGGCGATGCCGTGGGCGATCAGCTCCGCGGTCGCGGGCGCGAGCAGGATGCCGTTGCGGAAGTGTCCGCTCGCCAGCCAGAGGCTCTCGGGCCCGGCGGCGCCCACCAGGGGGAGCCCATCGGCGGTCCCCGGGCGGAAGCTCGACCACTGATCGAGCACCGGCGCATCGACGAGGCGCGGCGCGATCCGGGTGGCGATGTCGACGATCGAGCGCATGCCTCCGAGGGTGACCTCCCGGCGATAGCCCACCCGCTCCTCGGTGGAGCCGCAGAGCACGCGACCGTCGGGACGGGTGACCACGTAACCGCCGGCGCCGAAGACCAGCCGCCGGAAGACCGGCGGACGCGTCTGGGTGGTGACGATCTGGCCACGCACCGGGTGGATGTTCGCCGCCGAGAGATCGAGGCCGGGCACCAGGCTGGTCCAGCTGCCGGCGGCGACCACCACGTGGTCCGCCTCGATCACCTCGGCGCCGACCCGGACTCCGCGGGCCCGGCCGCCCTCGACCAGCACCTCGTGGACGTAGGCGCCGCTGCGGAAGACCGCCCCGGCGGCTTCGGCGGCCAGCGCCAGCGCCCGGAGCAGGAGCACCGGCTCGAGCTGCGCCTCGTCCGGGAGATCGATCGCCGCGCTCACGTCGGCGCCGAGGGACGGCTCTCGCTCGCGAGCCGTCGCCCCGTCGAGAACCTCGTGGGGGTAGCCGGTCAGCGCGCCGGCGTGCTCGGCGAGGTGCTCGCCTTCACCGAAGGCCACCACCATCGCGCCACAGCGGCGGAAGCCGATGTCGATGCGATGCTCCTCGCGGAGCCACTCGGCCTGCGCCTGGTGCAGCTCCCGGCTCCAGGCGCCGAGCTTCAGCAACGTGCCGACGTGCTCGCGGGCCACCGGGTGTCCGGCTTCGGCGCCCGGGCCGAGGATGCCCGCCGCGGCGCTCGACGCCTCGGCGCCGGGAATGCTCCGCTCGAGGACCAGCGTCTGCAGCCCCTCTCTTTGAAGGCGCAGCGCGGTGCTGCAGCCCATGACACCGCCACCGACGAGGATGACGTCCGGTCGTGCTTCGCTCATCGGCGCGAACGCTAGCAGGGCCGGGAGCTAGGACCAGTTACCGATGTCACGGACCGTGACCAAGATCAGCACCCCGAGCAGGAAGAGGATGCCGATGAAGTGCACCATCGCCTCGACCTTCTCGTTGGGCTTGCGGCGGGTGATCACCTCGTAGGCGAGGAAGGTCAGCCGACCGCCGTCGAGGGCCGGCAGCGGGAGCAGGTTGAACATCCCGAGGGCCACCGAGAGGAGCACCAGCACGATGAAGAAGTGGGTCGGACCGTTCTGCACGGCGGTGCCGACCATCCGGGTCATCGCGACGGGTCCGCCGATGTTGTCGGCGTGCCGCTCCTTGATCATCCCGCCGATGGCGGTGAGCTGCATCTCGGTGAGCTTCCAGGGGAAGACCATCGCCGCCCACGCCGCCTCCTTGGCGTCGAAGGCGACGTACTTCGGAGGCGCGCGGACCGCTTGCACCCCGATCAGCGCCGTGCCGCTCTCCGACTCTCGGGGCGTGAGCGCGATGGTCAGCTGCTCGCCGTTGCGCTCGATGAGGTACTCGGTCTCCTCGCCGCCGCGATCCTTGGTCTGCTCGGCCAGGTCGCGAACGTTCGAGACCGCGACGCCGTTCGCCTCGAGAAAGACGTCCCCCGACTGGATCCCGGCCTCTTCCGCGGCGGAGTCCGCGACGACCTCTTCGACGGTCATCGGCTCGTGGGGCGCCGTCTGGGAGCGCTCGTCCTCGGGCATGAAGACGTTGCTGAGCCAGGGGAAGGCGGGCCAGCCGGCGAGGCTGATGAAGAAGACCAGGATCGACGCGGTCAGGTAGTTGGCCACCGGGCCCGCGGCGATGGTGACGATCCGCGCGAAGGCGCTCTTGTTGGTGAAGAGCTCGGGATCGTCGGGATCGACGTCCTCGTGCGGGTTCATGCCGGCGATCTGCACGTACGCGAGGAAGGGGATGGCCGCGACCTGGAAGATCGTCGGGCTGCCCTTCGGCTGGTACTTGAAGAGGGTCGGACCGAAGCCGATCGAGTAGCGAGTGACCCGCATCCCGAAGGCGCGCGCCGCGAAGTAGTGGCCACTCTCGTGCACGATCACGAGGATCGAGATTCCGAGGATGGCGAAGATGATCTCAACCGGACCGAGCGGCACCCAAGCAGGGTAGCAGGCTCCGGCTCGAAGTCCCGTCGGCTCCTGGAGAGGGACGCTTCAGAAGCTGACGAAGAGCTGAGCGCCCGCGCCCATGAAGCCGAAGCTCACCTGGGGCCCGCGTTCGCGGCGAGCGACCGGCGCCGGCGGCAGGTCACCCTCGCCGTCGTCCGAGGGGCGCTGGCGCGGCCCGCGGCCGTACTCGTGCTGACAGATCGTCCAGCGGAGCTCCTCCCAATCGCGGATGGCCTGCTGCGGTCCGGTCCAGATACGGCCCTGGGTGATCACGAAGCCACCGACGACCAGGAGCGCCGTTCGGCCCGGATCGTCGAACTTCAAGGAGAGGGTGGTGGCCCAGGTGGCCGACCAGACGATCGGCAGCGCGTGCGCCCCCGGGCCGCGGGCCAGGGTCTCCCGGGTGGCGGCGGTCTCGATGCTCTCCAGCCCGTAGCGGAGCTTGGCCTCCCGCTGGGCACGGGTGCCGGAGGGCATGCGCCGGTAGCGCTGCGGCGAGTAGGCCGCGGTGAGCGGGACGATCCACATCTGGATCGTGGCCAGCGACGCACCGACGGCGCCGATGATCGAGGCCCACCGCCGGGCCGTCCCGGGCTCCGCGCGGATGGCCTCGAACGCTTGGTAGCCGACGACGGCACCGAAGAAGGACTGCCAGCCGTACCACCACAGGCGCGCGCCGAGCTTGTGCTCCTGCAAGCGCTGGTCGACGAGGGCGAGCCGCGCGTCCAGCTCGGCCTCTTCGAGCTCCTGCAGGCACGAGTAGGGGTCCTGGGCATCGGCGACCGACGCCTGCACCATGGTGAGCAGCAGCCCCAGCCCGATGACGCGCACCCAACGCACGGCGCGGGGATACCACGAAACGCCCTCGCGCCGGCGACGGAAGTCAGCGGGCGTGGGCGGGGAAGTAGTCCGCGTTGCCCGGCGACCGAACCACCAGCCGGTACTCACCGACCTCGAGGTCCTGGGCGACCCCGACGGTGGTCCGATAGGTGCCCCCGCGACCGGTGACGGTCACGCCGAGCAGCCGCTCGCGAGCGCCGCGGAGCAGCACTTCCACCCGGAGGCCCTCGACGCCGTGCCCGTCGGGGTCGAGGGCGCGACCGCTCACGGTGAGCGAGCGGCCGCGGAAGACCTCGTATTCGGGAGCGTCCACGGTCAGCCGCAGGGGCCGACCACGCTGCGGCGGCGCCGGAGTCGAGAAGAGGCCGCCGCCTTCCTCCACCGCTTCGGCTTCCCCTTCGGGCCCGACCCCCTGACCGGCGGCGCCCTCGCTGCCGTAGCGAGTCGCCTCGGCATAGGCCTCGCCCTCCCCGTCCCGCAGCCCCTGGACCTGGGAGCCGCTGAGCTGCGAGTAGCTCTGCCGGTACGCCTCCGGTTGGGGCAACGGGTCCGCCTCGCGCGGGCGATAGACGGGCCGGTCCGAGCCACCGTGGTTCTCGAGGGCGTTGGCGGCCCCACCGAGGTCGATGCGCATCCAGCCGACGTCGATCAGCTTCACCTCCACCCAGGCGTGGGCCTCGTTCATCACGAAGCGCGCGGGCAAGCCCAGCGCCTGGGCGGTGATCACGAAGGCGTAGGCGCGATGACGGCACACGCCCCGCTGGGCCTCGGCGAGATCGCGGAAGATGTTGCCGCTGTCCGGCGGCGGCTCGTCGGACTCGACGAAGGAACGGAAGTGCTCGGTGAGCGCCTCGAGGGCCTCGGGGAGATCGGAGTCGCGGGAGAGACCGAGCCGGCGCGCGAAACGGAGCGCCTCCGCCGCGGTGGCGGGCTCGAGCGGGAAGACCTCCTCGGCGAGCGCGTCGACGGGCACCTCGGGGATCGCGCGGGCGTTGAAGTACTCCCGGGGCGCGTCGGTCAGGAAGGTCACCCGGACCGATCCGATCCGGGCCGGGGCCACGGCGAAGTAGTTGTCGGCGGCGTCCTTCTCGATGTGCACGTCGGCCTGCGGCTCGGTGCGCAACGTCAGGATCCGGGACTCCGGGGAGACCGAAGGGAAGGGCACCCGATGGCCGCGAGAGAAGTCCAGAACGACGCTCCCCCAGAAGCGGTCCCGCGGGCGGCCATCCGGCGCCGGGCCGATGGCGCCCTCCACCGGGACCGGCGTCAGCGCGTTCGGGCGCGCGACGCCGAGCACCGGCACCCCTTCGTCCGAGCGCACCACGGCGTCGAGCGCACTGACCCGCTTGAAGGGGGCGATCGAGGGCGAGAAGACGGTGAAGTAGCCCAGGCTCCCCTCGAGGGACGTGATGCGGTCCGGGCGGAAGGTCGGCGACCGGCGGCCAGGCGCGTCGCGCCCGGATCCGTCGCCGTCCGGCGAGGCGACCATCGGTCGCTCGTCCGCGCGGAGGGACCCGCCTCGGGGGGCCGAGAGCAGCTCGCCCTCGTAGAGGATCGCCTCGGGCGTCGCGTCGCGGCCGAGCACGAGCCCCGCCTCGTCGTCGCCGTCGATCTCGGGCACGAATTCGTGAAGCACCCGCTCCTCGTCGGCGCGAACGTCGGGCACCAGCACCAGCAGGGCCAGGATGGCCAGCGGCTTCAGGCCGTGGGCGAACGCGCGACGCATGGCGCCCATTCTAACCATCGCGGCGCGCGATGCTTCCCGCGCGCGGCGTCGCGACCCGAACGGGATTCGCGCGCGCGCTTGGCGGTCCAGGGTGGACCGGGGATGGAACACGTTCCATACCTAGGGCATGCGCTTGCCCTCCCCCTGGCTTCTCCTTCCCTTCGCGCTGCTCCTCGCTTGCGGTGACGACGACACCCCGCCGGCGGAAGACGGCGGCCCCGCCGTCGACATGGTCACGCCCGAGGTGGACGCCTTCGTGCCGGAACCCGACATCTGCGACGAGCTCGGGCTCGAGCGCGCCTCCTTCCGGACCGGCGGCGGCGCGACCATGGGCGNNACCACCGAGGGCACTTGGGTCTTCTCGGAGGAGCACACCGGCTGCGAGTCCTACGTCTTCATCGCCTACGGCGCGACGGCCTATGGCGACCAGCTCTGGGAGAGCGTCCCCGACGGCTTCTACCAGGACGGCCCCCGCAACGCGCACTACTTCATCGGCACCTACGAGACCGACCCGACGGCGATCACCGCTCGCCTCGAGACCATGCAGAGCGCGCTCGAGGAGGGCTTCGGCTTCCACGGAATCCCGGAAGAAGAGCGGGCCTTCTGGCGCGAGCGGATCCACTTCGTCACCCAGCCGATGGACGCCGCCGGCGGCAGCGTCGGGGAGCTGCTGAGCGCCACCCCGCGCTTCACCTTGGCCATCGACCGAGCGCAGCACTTCGATCCGCTGGGCTCCCTCTCCGAGGTCCGCGGGGGTGGCTTCGTGCCCAACATCGGTGGAGCCGCCTTCCACCCGCATTGGTACAACTACCTCTACGAGCTCGAGAGCGAGCTGTCGGCCGACACCGAGACGATGGTGCTCCCGCTGGTCCCCGCCGAGACGCTCACCGAGCGGGTCTTCGAGCGCAGCGTCACGCTCCCGGCGGACATGAGCGCCTTCGACACCCTCGAGCTCGACGTGCAGGTGCACTGCTTCCTCGACCCGGCCGGTTGCAGCGAGTGGGACCGGATCGCGCACATCTTCCTGTGCACCGCCGAGGGCGCGGACCCCTGCGCCGAGACCCGGGAGCTGGTCCGCTGGATCACGCCCTACTCGCGACCGGGGCGCCGCCGCTGGGTGATGGACGCCTCGTCGCTCTTGCCGCTGATGAGCGCGGGCGGCGAGCAGACCTTCCGCATCGTGATGGGTCCCGACTGGGAAGAGGCCACCGAGCGCGAGGTCACCATGAACCTGCGCCTGGCCGACCGTCGCGACGAGCAGCCGGTCAGCGCCGAGCTGGCCTTCACCGGCGGCGCCTTCGACGCGACCTACAACGAAGGCCGCGAGCCCTTCGTGACCACCATCCCGGCGGACGCGACCAAGGTCGAGCTGGTGGCCATCATCAGCGGCCACGGCCAGACCGACGGCGACAACTGCGCCGAGTGGTGCAACCACGTGCACACCTTCGCGGCGAACGGCAGCGAGCACGTCATCGACTTCGAAGGGCAGGCGGGTCAGCCGAGGGGTTGCGCCGCGCTCAGCTCGGAGGGCGTGGTCCCCGGCCAGTGGGGCAACTGGGCCCCGCTCCGCGCCGGCTGGTGTCCCGGGCTGCCGGTGGAGATGCACCGCATCGACGTCACCGCCGACGTGACCCCGGGGGCGGAGGCGACCTTCACCTACGCGGGCAGCTTCGACGGCGGCGAGCCGCGCGGGGGGAGCATGTCGCTCTCGGCCTACGTGGTCACCTCCCGCTGAGGCGCCGCGGTCGGGCGGCTGTGGGCTTTCTCCTGACCGGGAGCGCGCCAGCGATCTAAGCCGTCCGGTCGTGCGTACCCATCTTTGCTTCGCTCTCCTTCTGGCCCTCGCCTGCGGCGACGACGACCGCGCGGACGTCGACGCCTTCGTGGCCGACGCGGCCCTGCCGGTCGACGGCGGTGGCATGGACACGGGCCCCGGGGAGACCGATGCCTTCGTGCCGACCGATGGCGGCCCCGAGGTCTGCCCGCGAGAGCTCGCGGCCGCCGACCGCGAGCGCTTCGTGGTCATCGCCCACCCCTTCGTGCCGAGCTACGAGGTGCTCGCCCTGAGCACCGACGGAACGCTGAGCCGCCCCGGCACCACCTTCCTGATGGGCAAGGCCGAAGAGGCGCCGATCGGCTTCACCGCCGACGGCGAGGTGGGCGTGGTGCCGCAGGACGACGGGACCCTCGGCGTCTTCACCATCGACGAGGGCGGCAACGTGGCGGTGGTCCACACCGCCTACGAGGGCGAGTTCTACGCGGCGCGAGTGGTGATGGACCCGGACGGCTCGAGCGCGTGGGTGCTCGACTCGCAGTGGCGCGAGAATGGCGGCGGGCTCTACCGGATCGAATTCGGCTGCGACGGGCGCATCGTGAGCGAGGAGCGCGTCGCGCCGGCGCGGCTCCCCTACGGCATGGGGTTCGAGCCTGACGGCACCGCCATCGTCGCCAGCAAGGACATCCTGAGCACGTCCCTCGGACCGGACATCCACCGGGTCGATCTGAGCGCAGGTGCCGTCGCGCTGAGCGCGGACGTCTTCGCCGACGACGATTGGATCGTCGCCGGCTTCGCCCTGAGCGAGCGCCACGCCTTCCTCGGCGACATCGCCGCCTTCAGCGCCGCGCCGAATCGGGTGGCGGTGGTCGGCCTCGGTGAGAGCTCGCTCGTGCCGCTGCAGACCGTCGAGGTCGAGGACCCGACCTCGGTGGTGGTGTCCCCCTTCGACGACGTCGTGCTGGTGGTGACCGGCTTCGGCGACGCCATCTTCGAATACGGCTACGACCCCGACGCCGCGGAGCCGCTCACCGCGCGCGGCGAGCTGAGCTACACCACCCGCGGGCCGGCGATCCCCACCATCGCGGCGACGATCACCCGCGGCAGCCTCGAGGGGCTGGCGCTGGTGGCCGAGAACGTCGCCGTGCGGCGGGTCCAGTTCGAGGGCGGAGGCGCGGTCGCCGACCTCGGGCCCTTCGAGCTGGGCGAAGGCACCGAGTCGATCACCGGCGCCATCGGCGTCCAGCCCTGATCAGTTCGAGCTGAGGATGCGGCGCACGCCCTGACCGCTGTGGGTCAGCAGGGCGTCGCGAGCGACGCCGCCGCCGAGGGCGGCGAGCATCAGCGGCTGCCCCTCGAGTTCGAGGTGGCGGACGGCGACCTCGCCTCCGCGGAGCAGCGGCGGCAGGCGCATGCCCAGCGGCGAGCGGGTCAGGAGCGGGGCGTAGGCGCCGAGCTCCTCGCAGACGGAACGGTCGCCGGCGCCCGCGAGCACCAGGCCGTCGTCATCCACCACGACCAGGGCCTCGAGCTTCCCCTGCTCCTTGGTGTGCTCGAGCTGATAACGAAGGGCGTGGTGGCGGTCGGCGCTGCGGCGCGCGCGCCGCTCCTGAAGCATCCAGATCATGCGGTCGTTCCTCGCGAGGCGCCGGCGCGCCTCGGCTGTGTGTGACTGAAACCTACATGTAGGATAGACAGGGCCCGCGAGCGCGGGAAAGAAAGTGACGAGACCCACCAATCGGGCGCGAGCGGTGGCCAGCGGGGGCCGGTTGCACTAGCCCAGAAGAGGCGGCATGCGGCGCGATGATCGTGCAAGATTTCGGGTTCACAGGGGATTTTCGCGAAGCAAGCCATACGACGACGTATTGCGGCGAAGCGAAAATCCCCTGTGGGCCCGAGGGTTTGGGCGAGGGCGGGTCGACTGACGCCGAATCTGGGCTAGACCCGCGGCGATGAGCGATGCATCGGCAGCCGGCCTCGGGAAGGTCCTCGAGGAGCATCGGGTGGTCGTGACCGTGGGCAGCGGTGGCGTCGGCAAGACCACCACCGCCGCGGCGCTCGCCGTTCAGGCGGCCAGCGAAGGCCGCCGGGTGCTCTGTCTGACGATCGACCCGGCCAAGCGACTGGCGAACAGTCTGGGCCTCAACGAGATGACCACCGAAGAACAGGTGGTGGACCCGGCTCTCTTCGAGGAGAACGGCCTCGAGCTGAAGGGGCACCTGTCGGCGATGATGCTCGACTCGAAGAAGACCTTCGACGAGCTGGTGCAGAGCACGGCCTCGAGCCAAGAGGTCGCCGACCGGATCCTGAAGAACCGGATCTACCACTACGTGTCGAACGGCCTGGCCGGCGTCCAGGAGTACATGGCGATGGAGAAGCTCTACGCCGTGCGCCAGGACGACCGCTTCGACCTGATCGTGCTCGACACGCCGCCGACCTCGAACGCGCTCGACTTCCTCGACGCGCCCGAGCGGATGGTCGACGCCATCGACAGCCCGGCGATGCGCTGGTTCATCGAGGCGATGGACAGCTCGGGCGGGCGCTTCTCGCTGGGCATCCTCGGCAAGGGCGCCGGGTTGGTGATGAAGGGGCTCTCGAAGCTCACCGGCGCCGGCTTCCTGGAACAGGTCGCCGAGTTCGTCGGCGGGCTCAACGATCTCTTCGGCGGCTTCCGCCAACGGGCCGCCGCCGTCAGCGGTGTGCTCCGGAGCCCGGAGGTCGCCTTCGTGGTGGTGACCTCGCCGGCGCCGATGGCCATCCGCGAGGCCTACTTCTTCAGCGACCGGCTGCGCGAGCTCGGCATGCGCCGCGACGGCGTCGTGGTCAACGGCGTGCACTACCTGCTCAGCGAGCCGCACGCGGACGAGGACACGCTGCAGAGCGCGGTGAAGGAAGTGCTGCCGAACGTCGACCCCGCCTCGGCGGTCGACCGGATGGGCCGCGCCCTGGAAGACGAGCGGCTGCGCGCGGTGGCCGACCGCATCGAGTCCGACCGACTCCGCAACCGAGTCGGCAAGGAGACGACCTTCGTGGAGGTGCCCGCCTTCGACGAGGACGTGCACGACCTGCGCGCGTTGGCGAAGGTCGCTAGGCATCTGGTGGACGCCGCTTGAGCGGCGGGCGCCGAACGCGAGAGACCGGCGAGCGCCGGCACAGGAGGGAGAACGTATGAGCGACGTGGTCGGAGTGGTCCTCGCCGCGGGCATGGGGACCCGCATGAAGAGCGAGACGCCGAAGGTGCTCCACGAGATCTGTGGGCGGTCGCTGGTGGAGTGGGTCGTGCAGGCCGCGCTCGATGCCGGCGTCGACCGCTGCGTGGTCGTCGTGGGCCACGCGAAGGAACAGGTGGAGGCGACGCTCCAGAAGCGCTTCGGGGACAAGGTCGCCTTCGCCGAGCAGAAGGAGCAGAAGGGCACCGGTCACGCCACCGCCTGCGCGCTTCCGGCGATCGAAGGCCACCAGGGGCACGTGCTCGTGCTCTACGGTGACTGCCCGCTGCTCGAGCCGGCGCTCCTGCAGGAGATCATCCGGACCACCGGCTCCCATCACCTGGGCTTGGTCACCGCGCGGCTCGACGACCCGAGCGGCTACGGCCGCATCCTCCGCGACGAGGGCGCGGTGGTGGCGATCCGCGAGGACCGCGACTGCTCGCCGGCCGAGAAGGCGGTGAAGGAAGTGAACCCGGGCATCTACTGCATCGAGGCCGCCTTCCTGCGCGAGGCGGTGAAGCTGCTCGACACCGACAACGAACAGGGCGAGCTCTACCTGACCGACCTGGTCGAGACCGCCGCGGGGCGCGGCGAGGTCGCGGCGGTGCTGGGCGACATGGCGACCATGCGCGGCGTCAACGACCGCTGGGAGCTGTCCCAGGTCGGGGCGGCGATGCGCGCGCGGATCAACGAGACCCTCGCCCGCGGCGGCGTGGGCATCGTCGACCCGCTGACCACCTTCATCGACGCCGACTGCGAGGTGGAAGCGGACGCGACCATCGCGCCCGGCGTGCACCTGCGCGGCAAGTGCCGCGTCGAGGCCGGCGCGGTGATCGACACCGGCTCGGTGCTGACCGACGTCGTCGTCGAGAGCGGCGCCGTGCTCCTGCCCTACACCGTCGCCACCGACTCACGGATCGGACCGCGCGCCGCCGTCGGTCCCTTCAGCCACCTGCGCCCGAAGACCGACATGGCCGAGGGCTCGAAGGTCGGCAACTTCAGCGAGACCAAGAAGACCGTCATCGGCAAGGGCTCGAAGGTGAACCACCTCGCCTACGTCGGCGACGGTCAGATCGGCGAGGGCGTGAACGTCGGCGCCGGCACGATCTTCTGCAACTACGACGGCGTCCAGAAGCACACCACCACCCTCGAGGATGGCGTCTTCATCGGCAGCGACTCCCAGCTGGTGGCCCCGATCACCATCGGCAAGGGCGCCTACGTCGCCAGCGGCTCGACGGTGACCAAGGACGTCCCCGCCGATGCGTTGGCGGTCTCGCGCACGCGGCAATCCAACAAGGAAGGCTACGCCTCCCGGCTCAAGGCCCGCTTCCAGGCGGCGAAGAAGAAGAGCTGAGCGCGAGCTCGGGGAGGCTCAGTAGGCCATCAGCGAGCCCAGGATCCCCTGGGTGAACATCGTGGTGTAGGTGGCGGCGCCGAGGCCCATGTGGACCGCGCTCAGCGCGCGCCGGGTGTCGTAGTCGTTCAGGTTCGCGCTGACGATCCCGAGCGCGGTCTGGACCACGAAGAGCCCGGCCAGGACCCAGCGCAGGGTCTTGTGCCGACGGAGCCGGCGCGCGTGCTCGCCGTCCCCTTCGTCCATGCCGGTGGGGTCGGGCATGGCGTAGGTGATCCCGAAGTTCGTCCAGAAGGTCGAGAACGCCAGGGTCGCCAGGACGGCGTGGGGCACCGGGGTGCCCTCGCAGGTGCTGGCGATGATCGCGTCGCCCCGTGCGCAAGGGGTGTCGGCCTCGTCGTCGAACGCCCCGAAGCGATCGCGGAAGAGGAGCACGCCCAGCACGGTCGTGACGGTGGTCGTGACCCAGCTGAGGTTGCCCAGCACGATGTGCGCGGTCCGCAGCCGCTTCCGCTTCNNGCCTCGGTGTCGCCGGGGGACTCGCCCACGGCGAGCTCGGCCGTGGTCTCCGCGGCCACGACCAGGGCCGATGGCGGCGGCACGCTCGGCGGCGTCAGGGCCATCCCGAAGACGGGGGTCGCAGCGAGGAGCAGGGGAAGCACGAGGGCCAGGGTACCTCGCCGGGGCACCCGCGAGAATCAGCGCTTCGTCGGGACCATCGGGAGCCCGTTCTTCGGGCTGAGGGTGACCCGGGCGTGGAGCTTGGGCGCGGGACCGGTCGGCTCGAGGCGCCAGCGGTTGGCGATGGTCGCCAGCAGGAGCGTGCCCTCCATCAGGGCGAAGTGCTTGCCGATGCAGGTGCGCGGGCCCTGGCCGAAGGGGAGATAGGCGCCCTTGGGGAGCTCGGCCTTGGCCTCCGGGGCGAAGCGGTCCGGGTCGAAGCGCTCGGGGTCCGGGTAGAGGCGCGCGTCGTGATGGGTGTGCCAGAGCCAGAGCACGACCTCGCTGCCGGCGGGCAGATCCCACTGGCCGATGCGCACGTCCTCGGCGGCCTGCCGGGCCATGACGAAGACCGGCGGGCGCAGGCGCATGCCCTCCTCGAGGACCTGGGTGGTGAAGCCGAGCTTCGGGAAGTCCTCGGGGGTCGGATCGCGATCGCCGAGCACCTCGCCCAAGTGCGCCTCGAGGCGGGCGCGCTGCGCCGGGTTCTCGCCGAGGAGGTGGAAGGTCCAGGTCAACGCATTGCTGGTGGTCTCGTGACCGGCGAGAAAGAAGGTCACCAGGTGGTCGCGGATCTCGACGTCGCTGAGCTTGGCGCCGGTCTCGGGGTCTTCGGCGTCGAGGAGGCGCTGCAGCAGATCCTGCTGGCCCTCGCCGCCTTCGCGGCGGCGGGTCGCGATCATCCGCGCGATGAGGGCGTCGAGGGTGGCGACCGCGCGCTCCTGCCGCCGGCGCGGGATGTTCAGCCAGCGGGGGATCGGGAGCTGGGCCCCGACCATGCCGTCTTGGAGGGTCCGCATGGCGTCGCGGACGGCGTCGACATCGGCGCTCGCGTCGTGGCCGAAGAGCGTCCGGGCGACGATGCGCAGGGTCAGCTCCATCATCGCGTCGGCGAGATCGAAGCGCTTCCCTTCTCGCCAGGACTGCGCCTCGCGGACGGTCTCATCGATCATCACCTCGGCGTATTCGGTCATCCGCTTGGGCGAGAACGCCGGCTGGACGATGCGCCGGTGCTTTCGCCAGAGCTCACCGTCGGTGGTGAGCAGACCGGACTCGCCGAGCACCTGACCGAGCTCGCGGAAGGCGCTGTGGGTCTTGCGGAACTTCTTCGCCTCGGTGACCAGCACCGCCCAGACATCCTCGGGTTTGCGGAAGACATAGAGGCCCGGCTCGCCGGTGGCCGCCACGAAGTACGCGTCGCCGTAGGTGTCGAAGCGGTCACCGACGAAGCCGAAGGGGTCGAAGTAGAAGTTCAGCCCGTAGCGAATGCGGCTGAGGACGCCGCCCCCACGGGCCGGCGGGCCGGGCGGCACGCGGGGCGCGCTGGTCTTCGGTGGCTGACGGCTCTCGATCTCGCGGACTGCTTCCAAGGTTCCCTCCGCTCATCATCGTCGCACGACTCGGCGTAGCGATACCTGCGCGCTCGCCGATCGGTGCTATCGGACGCTGGTGCAGCGCGCCGTTCTCTTCGATCTCGACGGAACCCTCGTCGACACTCTCCACGACATCGCCGTGGCGATGAACCAGGTGCTCGAGGCCGCGGGCCTGCCGACGCATCTCGCCGAGAAGTACCGGGAGTACGTGGGTTGGGGCGCGCGCGATCTGGTCGTGAAGTCCCTGCCGGAGGGCTCGGACGCCGACGTGGACGAGCTCCTCGCCGGGTTCCGGGAGCGCTACTACGGCACCCCGCTCGGGACGAGCGCCCTCTACCCCGGCGTCGCGGAGCTCCTCGGCGAGCTCGAGGCGCGCGACGTCCCGATGGGCATCCTGACCAACAAGCCCGAAGAACCCGCGCACCTGGTGGTCGCGGGCCTGATGGCCGACGTGCCCTTCCGCGAGGTCCGCGGCGCCCGCGAGGGGGTGCCCCACAAGCCGGACCCCACCGCGCTCCTCGAGCTCGCCGAAGCCATGGGCGTCGCCCCCCAGCACTGCTTCTATCTCGGCGACACCGAGATCGACATCCAGACCGCTCGCGCCGCCGGCATGGTCCCCGTCGGCGTGGCCTGGGGCTTCCGCCCCGACTCGCTCGAGGGCGCCGACCACATCCTCCCCCACCCCTCCGACCTCCTCCGCCTTCTCTGAGAGCTGGGGCGCTATGCTCGCGCCATGGAGGAGCTCACCGACGCCCAGCTCGAGACCCTCGCCGAGGCGCTGCGCGAGCTGAAGGACCGGCTCACCGCGACCCTCGAGGGGCAGGACGACGCCGCGAAGCCGGTGGAGCTCGACCAGACCAAGATGGGCCGGGTCTCGCGCATCGACGCGATCCAGCAACAGGAGATGGCCCGCTCGGCGCAGGCGGCGGCGCGGCGACGGCTCGCGCTGGTGCGGCAGGCGCTGAAGGCGCTCGAGGAAGACGAGTACGGCTACTGCCGGCTCTGCGACGAGCCGATCGCCTTCCGCCGGCTGCAGGCGCGGCCGGAGTCGCCCTTCTGTGTGGAGTGCCAGGGGAAGCGCGAGCGCCGCTAGCCGAGCTGCGCGCGGGCCTTCTTCACGAGCGCGACCACGGCCTTGCGCACCTGCTCGGGCGTGCCGACGGGCTCGTCGAAGGCGATGCGCGCGGGCTTCGAGCCCGCCGGCGTGTCCACCATGAGATCGAAGCCGTAGCGATCGACCGCGGTCATGCGCGCGGCGGTCGCGTCCTTCGCCCGAGTGAAGGCCTGGGCGTAGGCGAGGTTCGCGTCGGCGTGGTCCTCGTTCATGTGGCCGATGATCCCCTCGGCGGAGGGCGCGAGGGGATCCGGCTCGGCGGCCTCGAAGGCCTCCGCATCCACCCAGGACATGCGACCGAAGCCGCCGATGTAGCGCACCTCGCGCAGATCGAGGGTCCAGCAGTGGAAGTCTTTGAAGTCCACGTAGATCGTCGCGCCCGGATGGCGCGCCACGAACGCCTTGCGAGCGGCGTCGTCTTCGGGGGTGCCCTTCTCCAGCACCCGGCACTCGCCGACCAACGTGACCCGACCGTGGGCGAGCGGATCGACGACCACCTTCTCGGCGACCAGCAACGACGCCCTGGGATCCTGGCGCAGGTTCTTGGTGTGGGCGGCCATCTCGCTGATCAGGAAGACCGCCTTCGGCCCCGCCATGGCGAAGGCGACCAGCGAGGCGTAGGGGTGGCCCTCCTTCAGCGTGGCCAGGGTACCCGTCGGCTGGGCGGCCACCAGCGTGCGCGCGCGCTCGGCGTGCGAGGGCTGGGGCGTCGCCGGATCGGTCAGCGGCGGTTCCTTCGAGGGCTCGTGTTGGCGCTTGCTCACGCGCGCATGGTAGCGCGCTCCCGCGCGTGCCGGCTCCACCGTTGCGGTCTGCCCCGGTTCGGGGGCGCGTGTAACTCTCGAAGCCCCTGCCTCGTCGCCCCCGTCGAGTGCCCCGCGTCGGGGCAGGAGGAGATCCCATGCGCTCGTTCATCAGCCTCTGTTTCGCTGCCACTCTCGCCCTCGCCGCTGCTTGCGAGGACGAGAGCCCCGTCGAGGAAGCCGCCGAAGAGGTCGGCCTGGCCGAGGAGAGCACCGCCGAGGAGGTCGGCGAAGAGGTCGAGGAGGCCGCCGAAGAGATCGGTGAAGACATCGAGGAGGCCGTCGAGGAGTGAGCCTTCAGAGGAAGGCGGCCATCCAGCGCGGGGCGTGGCTCGACGTGTCCGGTCGGTGGTGCAGGAAGAGCCCACCGAGGGTGCCGAAGACCCGCGCGAGCAGGACGAAGTCGGCGGGGATCTGCTCGACCGGGTCGTCCTCCGTCGCGTCCACCAGCTCCTTCACTTGCTGGACGATCACGTTGGGGTCGGTCCAGTCGCCGCCCTCCATCGCGGAGCGCAGGTCGCCGAGCAGCGCGTCGGCGAAAGAGGCGCAGGCTGGCCGGGTCGCCGCTCCGGGTGCGGAAGCCGAGCGCATCGAGCTCTCGGGCGGCGCCCTCGTCGTCGTTCACGAAGAGCGCGCGCAAGAGCCGCTTGTAGGACTCGCGACGCTCACCGCTCAGCTCCTGGGCGCAGCCAAAGTCGAGGAGCACCAGCGTGCCGTCCTCGTCGACGAGGATGTTCCCCGGGTGCGGGTCGGCCTGGAAGAGACCGGCGCCGAGCACCTGCTGCAGGTAGCCGTCGAGCAAGCGACAGAGGGTGCGGTCGCGCAGGGTGCGTGCCTCCACCCGGTCCTCCTCGGCGGCCTCTTCGTCGTCCACGGTCGCCTGCCAGGCGTCGAGGCGCGCGGTGATCTTGATGCCCGGCTCGAAGGTGCTGGTCAGCACGCGCGGACCGCAGAGCTCGTCCACCGGCTTCGGCGCGCGGATGCCCTCGACGCCGTCGAGGAACTCGTGGACCCGCTGCATGCGGTCGCGCTCGCGCCGGTAGTCGAGCTCCTCGCGGATGGTGGCCTCGAGCTGATCGGCGATGGTGTCCAGGTCCATCGGCGGAAGGGAGGGCGCCATCGCTTCGAGGAAGGGGCGGAGCAGGGCCAGGTCGGTCTCGACCAGCGCCTCGATGCCCGGGCGGCGGATCTTGACCGCGACCTCACGGCCGTCGTGGGTGCGCGCGCGGTGGACCTGGCCGATGGAGGCGGCGGCGATGGGCTCCTCGTCGAATTCGGCGAAGCGCGCGTCGACCGAGGCGCCGAGATCTTCGGCGATCAGCGCGAGCACCTCGTCCGCGGGGACCGGCGGCGCCGAGTCCTGCAGGCGGGTGGTCTCCTGGATCCAGACCGCGGGGAGCAGATCCGGCCGCGCGGAGGCGATCTGGCCGACCTTGATGAAGCCCCCGCCGAGCTTCTCGGCGAGCTTCACGAAGCGCTTGGCGTTCCGGCCGTGGGTCTTGGCCATGGAGCGTTCGGCGGCGGCGCTGGTGAGGAAGGCGGTCTTGGTGCTCTGGAGCCGATAGGACCCGGCGATGGAAGCCAGGGTGCGCCCGGCGCGGGCCAGGCGGGCCGCCTGCGCCGCGGAGTCGCCGGCGGCGGACCACCGCTCCCGGACGTCCCAGGCGATGTTCTCGACCGCGTTCAGGAGGGCGTCGGCCACCCGAAGCCAGGCGCGGGCCACTTGGGCTGCTTGAACGTGTGCGTCGCTCATCTCTGCTCCTTCTGCGCCGGTTCGGGCGCGTGAGCCTTTGTATCACAATGAGGCACTTCGTCAAGTGGTGTGATCGCGCCACGAGTGTTTGCATTCTTGCGCAGAATCCCCTTGGATCGTAAGGCGATCCGAGGGGGGAGCGTGTCCCCGATCTCTTTTGTGTCACGGGGTGTGTGACACAAGGGAGGGGGCTCAGGTGCGGATGAGGGCTCGGAGGGCCTCGGTGTCGAGGCGGGCGGCGAGCTCTCCGCCGCCGAGGAGGGCCTCGGCGAGCTCGCGCTTCTCGCGGTGGAGCGCGAGGACCTTCTCCTCGATGGTGTCCTGGGCCACGAGGCGCACCACGGTGACCGGCTTGTCCTGGCCGATGCGGTGCGCGCGGTCGG
>JABAOG010001480.1_pt2 | contig 28229 bp, 27 predicted proteins | sample 7062131 | NCBI WGS metagenome assembly JABAOG01 (sample SAMN14538629, study PRJNA623070) | marine sediment metagenome | biome: marine biome [ENVO:00000428]; feature: marine pelagic biome [ENVO:01000023]; material: deep marine sediment [ENVO:00002113] | place: India: Arabian Sea | collected... | reverse complement strand
CCCGGCGGTACCTTCCCCCTTCCAGGGGGACTGTCGGCGGTGCTTTTCCCCAAGGGGGACCGACGCTGCGGAGCCGCTCTGAGGGCGTGTTTCCGCGTGGCGGGTTGCGGGTGCGTGAGTTCCGGTATGCGGATACCGGATGCCGGTTGGTCGAAGTACGAAGTACGAGATACGAGGTACTCAGAAAGCCAGCGCCCAATCGACCGCCTGGCGGATCGACGGGATACCTCTGATGTCGAAGGCGTGGCCCATTCTCGGCACCAGGTTGAGGCGGGTGGGTCCCGTCGCCCTGCCGGCGAGCACCCGTGCCTCATCCGACGAGATGAACCGGTCGGCCAGTCCGTGCACGACTGCCAGTGGCGCTTTGATCTTGCTCACCAGCGCCTCAGGCGGTGCCGCGTTCGTCCATTGGGTGTGGATACGCACGCCAAGTGCTCTCCGAGCGAACCAGCGGCCGACCCGCGTCCGGGTCATCCAGATCGCTACGACTGCCGAGAGGCTGCGCGGCATCCGCCAGCGAGCGGGAGCACTGAGCGCCACCACGCCGGCCAGTTCGGGATCGGTTGCCGCGTAGCGCAGAATTGCGATGGCGCCCATGGAGGCTCCGAACACGACGACTCTGCCGCTGCGGGACCGTGCCTCGCGGACCGCCGCCTCGACGTCGTACTGCTCGGCGTCGCCGAGCGTGCACAGGCCCTCGGAGTCGTTGTGGCCGCGCGAGTCGTAGGTCAGGACATCATGACCGGCGGCGGCGAGGTCTCGAGCGAATGCCTCCACCTCGGGGTTGTCCTTCGAGGCGGTGAAACCGTGTGCCAGCACGACGGCGGTGTCGCGCCGGCCGGCCGTCGCCGGCAACCAGCGTCCGTGTAGCAGCACGCCGTCGCGAGTGGAGAAGGTGAGAGGGATCATCAGCTCACGATATCGCCGGCACCGGACAATGCGACCTGCTGCTTGGCGAGCAGACCATGCCGGCGCATGGAACGAAAGAAGACGAACGTCGAGACCCCGATTGCCGCCCCGGTCAGAACGAGCGACCCTGCCGTCTTGGCGGCCAGGAACACCGGCACGGGCTGGCTGACCAGCAGCCAGAACGCCAGCGCGGCATTCGACAGTTGCACCAGGGCCCACAGCAAGGTGATGCGGATGAAGTAGCGACGCACCACCGGATGCGACCGGAACGCTTCGGGCATGGGGAGGAAGTCCTCAGCGAGGCGAGCCGCCAGAGGCTTGCCGGCCGGAACCGAGAATAGGAAGGCGGCGGCGAGCACCACCGTGCCGAGCGTCGGTTGGAGGAAGTAGAAGAACACCGACTGGCTCGCCATGGCGAGGATCGTCCTCACCGTCATGCCGGCCGCCCCCAGCAGCAGGATCCCCGGGACGCGGAGACCTCGCGCCACCCGATAGCCGACGGCCCCCCACGACCAGATCAGTGCGCCGACGATCGCACCCCACACGCCGGCCAGCCACAGGAAGAGGTAGAAGAGACCCAGCGGCATGAGGACGCCCTCGAAGACCGGGGCGACGGCGTTTCGCGCGAGTGCACGCAGCGAAGGCGGGTGGAAAGCGTCGATGTGCATGAAGGTGATTCGGCTCTGCACGTCCGAATCTTGAGTCGGAGGTCGTGAGCCGCAGGCAGCTTACCGGCCGGTTGGCAAAGCGCAAGAGGGAATGTGTACCACGTGCTTCGTACCCTGTGCTTCGTACTCCCTACGTCGAGGTCCGGTATCCGGTATCCGGAACCCGCCACCCCATCTACCCCCTCAGCCGGGCTTCGCCGTGTCGGTCCCCCTCTCGCGGTCAGCTACCGCCGACAGTCCCCCTGGAAGGGGGAAAGCACCGCCGACAGTCCCCCTGGAAGGGGGAAGGTACCGCCGGGCTAGAGGCCCGGGGGTAGGGGGTTCTGGCCCGGGGGTAGGGGGTTTCGGCCCCGGGGGTAGGGGGTATTGGGACGGAGGCAGGGGGCACCAACCAGCCCCCTCCGCTTCGCAGCAACAGCTGTGAACCACCTCCCCCCAAGGGGAGGCGAACGAAAACCCCGACGTCCACGGTGCCCTCCCCGCCCGCGGGGAGGTGGCCGAACGCAGCGAGGCCGGAGGGGGTGCCGCCCACAGGAGTACTCGGTACTTCGTACTTCGACGTCCGGCGTCCCCTAGTCCGGTCGGGGGTCACCCGCCGGGGCGAAGGTACCGGATGGGGGCGTGTTCCTTGACCTCGGCCGCCACCTCATCCTTCATGATGTTGCCGGACACGTGCATCAGAGTGTCGTCGTAGTCGACGTCGATGCCCATCGTCGCCAGGCAGGGGTAGTGATGATGCAGCAGACCGGACCGTTCGGCCGCCTCTTCGACGGGGGTTCCGACGAGGCCTTCGGCGACATGGCGAGCACAGCCACATGCTGCGTCGCGCAGCACTTCAACTCCCGCGACCACCCCGTCTTCGACCAGCACGGAGAAGTCCGGACGACCGAACCGCTCGGCGAATGCGGCGATCAAAGGATTCTCGTAGGAGACTCTCGCGCCGCGGGCCGTCATGTATGCGTTGGGGGTCAGCGAGCAGAAGGGCTTCGGCGTCACGCACTCCACTCCCATTTCGGCGAGCCAGCCCCGAAGCTGCCGGGCCAGCCCGCGCGGCAGCCAGGCCTCGCTGTCGACGGGTGCGATGACCGCCTCGGCCCCGGTCACCTTCACTATCTCCGGAATCAGCTCCGCGACCCCGGGCCACTCCGCAAGCGACAGGATGACGTCGGAGGCCGGTAGATCTTCGGGCACGTACTCCTCGGGATAGTCGACCACCGGTGGCAGCAGGCTCGGCGCCCGCCACTCCTCGACCATCCAGGCGGTCGGGGCGTGAGCGTGAATGTTCTCGAAGTGCCGCCGTCCGTACTCTCCGGTCAGCACGACGAGAAGACTCAGCTCCGTCACACGATCTTCTCCAACATGCCGGCCACCGCCGCGAACGCGGACGATTCATCGGCGACCTCGACGAGGGGAGACCCGACCACGTCGAGCGCGGTCAGTTCCTCCGATTCCGGAATCACTCCGAGGAGCGGTACATCGAGTTGGGCAACCGCGTCCGCCACCGAGGCAGGCAGATCGCCGGACGCGCGGTTGACGATCACGTAGGCATTCTCGATGTCGACGTCGAGTTCGTGACGCATGGCGGCGATCCGACCCGCCGCCACGATGCCACGCGGAGTCGGGTCTGAGACGATGAGCAGGTGCTGCACCCCGCGCGTCGTCCGGCGGCTCAGGTGTTCCATACCCGCCTCGTTGTCCACGACCACGTACGAGTATCCGGACCCGATCGAGTCGATGACATCGCGCAAGCTGTGATTCACCGCGCAGTAGCAGCCCGGCCCNNTGCTCGCGTTTGCTGACCCCGCCCGGCAGACCGCCCATGGCCGCCCCACCGGCGGTGACCGATTGCTTGACCTGCGCCAGCATCTCCTCGCGAATATCGCCCACGGTCCATTCGAGATCCAGGCCGAGGACCATGTTGAGGTTGCTGCTCGGATCGGCATCGATGGCCAGGATCGCCCCGTTCCGCTCCGCGGTCAGGTACTTGACGACCAGGGCCGCCACCGTCGTCTTGCCGACGCCACCCTTGCCGGCCAGCGCAATCGTCACCGTCATGAACGTGCCTCCTCCCCGGGGCCGCCGCTCGGTTCGGTCCGCGGGTCTCCTCTATTGATAGATCAGGCGCTCGACCCGACCAGTTCGGCGTGGTTCTCCGGCGGCTCGAAGCCGAACGGCAACAGCCCGGCCTCGGTGACGATCCGCGGCACGATGGCCTCCCACATCACCGGCATGAGGTGAATGCCGTTCACCCCTCCGAGATCCCTGATCTGGTCGATCAACTCGAGAGTGATCTGCACACCCTCCTCCTGCTCGCGATCGCCCGCCTTGTCGAGACGATCCAGCAGATGGTCCGGGATCGTAACGCCGGGAACCTCGTCGTGCAGGTAGCGGGCCATCTTGTAGCTCTTGAGAGGCGTGATCCCCACCAGGACGTAGACCTTGTCGAGCACGTTCCGCTTCTCGAGATGGCCGAGCCACACCTTGAAGCCTTCCGGATCGTACACGAGGTTCGTCTGGAAGAACTGCGCGCCCGCGTTGATCTTCTTGTGTTCCCGGAGTGCCTGGAACTCAGGACGCGAGGCGTACGGAGCGGCCGCCGCACCCAGGAAGTAGGTGGGGGGACTCTTGATCTTTCGACCGTCGAGGTAGACGCCCTCGTCGCGCATCCTGCGCAGGATCCACAACATCTGCACCGAGTCGATGTCGATCACGTCCATCCTGCTGCGCGGTGACGGGCCCATCGCAGCGCTGTCACCCGACAGACACAGGATGTTCCGCACACCGAGTGCGCTGACACCGATGGCCTCGGCCTGCAAGCCGACCCGGGTCCGGTCTCGTGCGGCGATCTGCAGCACCGGCTCTGCTCCGACGGCGAGCGCATTCGAAGCGCATGCCAGCGAGGACATGCGTGGAGTGGCCGACGGGCAGTCCGTGAAGTTGACCGCCGTGACGTACGGTTTGATCATCTCGATGTCTCGCACCAGCTTCCCGGTGACGGAGCCCATCGGAGGTGCCACCTCGGAAGTCACGACGAACTCGCCCGACCTGAGCCGGCGCTCGAGTTCGGAGACCGGCTCCTCATAGGCCGGCGGGTGATACTCGGCATCGCCCTGCCACCAGTCGGGTTGCCGTACCGGCCGGAACACCGAGTCCCACGTCGATTCCCGATCTTCCTTCTTCAGCATCCCGGATATGAAATTGCCGGTGCCGACCTTCTTGACCTGGTCGGCAACGTCACCCCAGGTCTGCCCGCCGACCTTCTCCCAATCGAGCGGCGGCAGTACCTCGAGCAGCTTCTCCTGCCGGCCGGTGGCGAACGCCCGGTCGTAGATCGCGTACCAGATGCAAGGACGGGTTTCGTCCACGTAGCAGTGCTCCACCGTCGAACCGCCACAGGGCCCGTTCCGTGCCCCCTTCGGGCACTCCATCGGGCAGATGAAGGCCGTCTCCTGAAGCAGACAGTTGCCACACATGCGGCACCCGTACATCGGTCCCTTGAAAGCACGCTCGAGCGCCAGCATCGCCCTGCCGCCGACGGTCTCCTTCTTGAACGGCCGGTATGCGGGTTGCCACCGCCGGCCTGGTGTAACGATGGGCATCAGTCCTCCTGCTGCAGATAGGAATCTGCGTAGATGACCTTGTTGAGAAGAATCTGCACGGTCTTCCAGATCGCATCTTGCTCGGGATCACTCAGATCTGCGTCCGTCACCACGGGTTCCTCCATGGCGGCGACACGATCATTCAGCGCCAGGTAGAGCTTGCCGACCGACGTAGAGTCGTCTCGCTCTTCGACGATGCGCACGACCTCTTTGAGCTCTTCATCGAATGGATCGGCGATCATCATCTGCATCCCGGCACCCATCAGCATCGCGCAATACACACGATTGATCAGCGAGCGGTTGACATTGGGAACCGCGTTGGAGACGTTCGACAAACCTACCGACACGGCGGGCGGCGGATCCCAGACGACCTGCAAGGTGCGGACCGCTTCGATCAACTCGGGGCAGTACTCCTGACATCCGGACACGGTGAGAACCAGAGGATCGATGATCAGGTCCTCCACCGGGTAGTCGATCTCCAGCATGCGCGGGATCAACTTCTCGATGGCGATGTTGACCCGTTCGTCGGCAGAAACGGGGATGCCGCTCTTGCCCATCGTCAACGCCACGAGCTTGGCGCCGTACTTCTTGGCCAGCAGCGGTACTTCCTCGAGTCGTTCCTCCTCGGCCGACGTGGAGTTGATGATCGGCTGCTGTTTGCTGATCACCTTGAGACCGGCCTCGATGCCGAGCAAGTTGGTGCTGTCCAGGCAGATCGGAACGTCGACGACCTCCTCGACGAGACCCACCATCCACGGGAAAACCTCTTCCCAGTCTTTCTTGCGGGGTCCCAGGTTCAGATCGAGGGCGTCGGCCCCTGCTTCGACCTGCATCACCGCCAGCTTCTGAAAGAAGGCTCCGTCGCGGTCGCGCAGGGCGGCCTTCACCTTGTCCGACATGATGTGGATGTTCTCTCCGATGATGTACATAACGTCTCCTAGGTGAGTGCGGCCGCTACCGACGGGAAGCGGGTCAGGTCCGTATGGGGTAGGAACAGTGCCGAAGTGAACGCGTCGTAGAAAGAGTTGTCCGCCGACAGCTCGATGTAGGTCATGTGCGAGGCGATCTCGGCGATCCGGTCTCGAGCCGAACGGTCGATCAGCGCCAGGTAGGCGCCCATCACCGAGGTATTGCCGAGGAAATCGAAGTGGTCCCAGGGCATGTCGGGCAAGAGGCCGATATCGATTGCCTTCTCCACATTGATGTACTTGCCGAAGGATCCCCCGATCAACACCCGCTGCACCGCCTCGAGCGGCACGCCGACGCGGTCGGCGAGCACGATGAAGCCGGCGAAGATCGCCGCTTTGGCGCGGAGCAGATTGTCGACATCGACCGTCGTCACGACGATGTCGTGACCGGCCTCGGTCTCCCCGCCCCACACGACAACGTACTCGAGTCCGTGCTCGCCTTGACGAATTCGGTTGGTCTCGAGATCCCGGTTGAAGTGTCCACCCTTGTCGAGCACCCCGGTCAGGAACATCTCCGCGATCAGAGCAATGAGTCCGCTCCCGCAGATGCCGCGCGGCGCCGTCCCGCCGATGACCCGGCAGGATGGTTCGTAGGTTCCGGCATCGATCCACACCTCTTCGATCGCGCCGGTGTCGGCACGCATCCCGTGCTCGACTCCTGCCCCTTCGAAAGCGGGACCGGCCGAGCATGCACACGTGACGAGCCAATCGGACGAACCGAGCACCATCTCTCCGTTGGTGCCGACATCGATGAACAGGGTGGTCTCGTCGGATTCGTGGAACCCGGCGGCCAGCACGCCGGCCGAGATATCGGCACCGACATAGCCGGCTACCCCAGGCAGGACGTCGACTGCTCCGTCGGGGTGCATCAGAAGTCCCACCTCGGCGGCCCGCAGGGCCGGCGGATGGTTGATGGCCGTGATGAACGGCTGCAGCCTGATGCTCTCTGCCGGGATGCCCAGCAGGAGGTGCATCATCGTGCTGTTGCCGCTGACGACCGCCTTGACGACCACCTCCGGTTTGACATCACCGCGACCACACACCCGATCGACGAGTTGGTTGATCGTCTCGAGAACGAGCGACCGAAGCTCCTGCCTACCTTCTCCGCGGGTGGAGTAGATGATGCGAGAGATGACGTCCTCCCCCTTCATCACCTGCCGGTTGTACTCGCTTGCCTGCCGCACGACTCGACCCGTCTGGAGATCGACCAGCCAGACCGTGACCGTGGTCGTCCCAACGTCGATGGCGAGGCCCCACGACCCGAGAGGTTCGGAAGCCGGGGCGACTGCAATCAGCCGCCCGTGCTCGGGCCCAACCTCCTCGAAGGTGACGGCGACATCCCAATGCGATCTGCGGAGCAGCGGTCCGAGCGTCTGAATCTGCTCGAGCGAGCAGTCGAGCCGATCGATCCCCGTCGCCACCCGCAGGGCGGTGGTCAACCTTCCCCAATCGTCGGTCTGGTCGTCCATAGACGGATGTGGAAGCTCGAGCACGACCTGGCGGACGGTCTGGACCATCGCCGGGTCGTAGCCGGCGGGAACCACCGCCTCCGGAGCGGCGTGCACGGTCGTCAACCGCCGTTCGATCTGCTCCGGGGGAGGTACCTCGATGGACACGTCACCTTCCACCACCGTCTGACAGGCAAGCGCGTAGCCGGCGGCCAGGTCCTCCTGTGAGAGGCGGAGTGAGCTTCTCCGCCGAACGTTGCCCGAGGCAACCCGCACCGCGCATCGGCCACAACGTCCCTGCCCCCCGCAGGGCTGCTGAATATCGACACCGACCAGCCGTGCCGCGTCGACGAGCAGCGTACCGGCCGGTACTGCGACCGGTTCCGTCGTGCTGTCGAAGCGGACGGACAGTTCGGTCATGGAGCCTTCGTCTCCTCCCTCGCTACGCCATGACCGTCTTCATATACGCGGGGATATCGACCGCCTCACGCGGCCCGACCATGACCTCCCAATCGGGAAGCTCCTCCTCGAGCTCCCCGGAGATCACTGCCACATGGCCCGGCAGGACGATTCTCCGCTGCGAGACCTTGTCGGCGACGCCGAACTCCTTCACGGCCTTGGCAATCGACTCTGCGTCGAACTTGCCGGCCGCCCAGGCGGTCAGGACGCTCATACCCTCTGCGTCGGTCACCAGCAGCCATGCAGGCAGTCCCGACCCCTCGACCTCGTTGGCAACACTGAAGTACGTGATGCTGAAGTTGGTCGTCACCATGAGCGGGTCGTCCGGCGCAGGATCGTTCAGACCGTAGAGCGCCGGTTGCACCTGGATCGGTTTCTGCGGATCCGTGTAGATGTTCTCCCGCAGGACCAGCAGCGGATAAACGAATTCGGGGCTGAACGTGTCGAGCACCACGAATCCCGCGTACTTGCAGATCGCCTGCGATGCCCGTACGGACTCGCGGCCGGGGTCTCCCGAGTCGTCGGCGAAGATCAGCGTCGGGAAGCCGACGGATCGCTCATTCTTCAGAGCGAGCCGGCGGATCTGCGTCTGTAGCTCGAGAGAAGCTCGCAGAGTTCCGGCAGCCGGCAACAGCACCATGTCGTCGATGCCCCGTTCCTTGATCTTCGCCGTCAGTTCGGCGAGTTCGTCGATCGATCCTCCCCGGACGCCGAGCGGAGCTTCGTTCTGAGCGGCCAGGTCGGCCATCGCTTCCCAGTTGCCGGCGTCGGCGCCGACGAGCAACGGTCGCTCGTCGTCGAGCACGCCGAGACCTGCCCCGAGGGCGTCGACCGAATCGGCGACGAGGGCGAGAGGAAGGTCGGAGCTACGGCGCACGGCCGCGACGGTCGTGGCGAACTTGCCGGCATCGCCGGACACGCACTCAACTGCGAACCCGTCGAGTGCAAGGTCGATGCCTACGTAGTCGACCGAGTAGCCGGCCGCCGCAGCGACCTTCGCTTCGACTGCCGCCTCATCCTCGCTATCGCGTACTCGAAGGAACAAGCCGGGACGGTTGACGAATTTCTTCTCGTGCCGGAACAGCACCACCTCGTTGCCGACCTTGACCTTGTGGCCGTTGGCGGCGACCTCCACCAGCCGGATCGGCGGGGCAGCCGACTCGGCGAGATCCGTCTTCGCCTCGTCGGTCACATACGGACAGTCGTCGAGTTCGACCTGCTTCGCGGCCAGCTTCATGGCGAAGGCGAGGCAGGTGGGAAAGCCGCATTCCTTGCAGTTGGTCTGCGGCAGCATCTTGTAGATCTGAATGCCGGACAGCGCCATGATTCCCTCCTATGCCGGCTCGAGGGCCATCAGATCATCGATCGCCGCCCTCACCCGGGACATCGACGTCGGGTGCCGCAGCACCACGATGTCGGCACCGGCCTCGAGCAGCGCCACGCTGGTGACCGTTTCCCATTGAATGGCCCGTTCGGTCCATTCGCCCCACGCTTCGGGGACCCCCTCGCCGACCTTCGACTCCTTGGTCTTCCAGGTCTCGAACCCGGCTCCGACCAGCAACGGCAGCTGGGTCATGGAATCACCCTGGAGGGCCGCCAGTCTGAGCCGCTCCATCACGGAGTAGCCGTACTCGATCCCGTATCCGAGTGCACCGGTTGTCGGGTCCATGATGATTCGGTCCAGCGGTAGTCCCATGTCGTGCATCAGGATGTTGAGCTGTTTGGCGAGGTTCACGTCCATCGGCGACCGTCCGACGACCAGGTGATCGTTGGCCATGGCGGCCGCCACGATCGTCCGGTAGTTGCTGTCTTCACATAGACCGAGGGCGAGTCGCTCTCCTTTCGTGGCGTCGGCGATCGGGACCAGGAGTTCGTTGTCGATATCGGCTTGTCCGGGACCGAGCACGATGAGGGGGACCCCCACCGCACCGAGGACTGCTTGCGTTGCTTCGACCGCGAACTCCGGCGTGATGTCGTCGCCGGCCGAGTCCCGCAATCCGAACTGCAGCACGATGGCCTCGGCCCCGGCCTCGACAGACGCCTTGGCCCACGCCGCCGGGTCGTCGAGCACGTCTCCCCAGCTGTCGAGCAACACCGCAGACCAATCGGCGGGACGAGACGGCATGATCTCAACGGCGATGATCGGAGCATGCGGCATCGGTTGCTCGAAATGCATGTACGGCAGTGTCTTCTCACCACCGATCGTCACCGTTGACGTCCTGGTGCCCCCGTCCTCCGCGGTCGCCCCGAGCGTGACGGTTCTCACCTCTCCGGGCCACGTGTCTTTCGGGATCTCAATGGTCATAGATGGTCGCTCCTCGGTACTGGTGACTCATGGCTTCGGCAGTGGGTTGGGGGCATGGGGCGCAGAGTCACCCCCTACCCCCCGCCCCGTATCCCGCCGCGCGGCGCCTTCTCCCCGACGGGGGATCATCCGATTGGTGCCGCAGATTCTTCATCAGAACATCGACTCCAACACCAGGGCCGGGTGTTCGTGTTCTTCCATCCAGGGAAGGAGTTCCTCGACCGTGGTAACGGAACGCTCGTCCGCGATGCGCGAGATCAGATCCGGATCACCGGCCTGCTCCGCTACGGCGGCCAGTTCCGCGGCCATCGACTCCTTCAGGAAGCTGCTCATCCACACGACCCGCTTGAAGCCACCGTCTGCTGAGATGAACTTCGGACTGATCAGGTAGTACTTGCCGACGCCCATGACGCCGGGCGTCTGAATGCCACCGCCGGCGAGGCCCGCCAGTGTGCTGAAAGTCATACCGGCCGGAGTCATGCTCGTGTCCTCGCGGCTCACGATCATGACACCGTTGGCTTCGGGAATCAGCATCACGATGCACTCGAAGCAACCACACGCCGTCATGGGGTTCTCCATGATCGAGTACATGGCGACTTCCTCGACGACGCCGTGTGAACCGACCTTGGCGTAGTCGTTCGTGCCCTCCCAGTACCCGATGTCCGGATCGACGAGCCGGCCGAGCTTGATCGGCTGGTTCGGTCCGGTCGGGTTGATGTTGAAGGAGGCCTTGCAGTCGAGCCAGTTGTAGGCGCCGCACAGGCCGAGTCGTTCCGGACTGACGATGCAGACGTGATTCGGAGCGAACGACTGGCACAGCGTGCACGAGTAGAACTCGTCAACTGCCGTGTCCGTCAGGTCCTCCAACCTCCGGTTCCGGAAGTCGTATGCCTCACGCGCCTCCTCAAGACCCTTCTCGACGAGGTCGGGATCGGTGTAGATCGTCACCTGGACCTTGTCGACGATGGCTCCGAAGTCCGAGTGGAAACGTGCGTGCAGGAGTTTGCCGAAGTGCTCGAGCCCGAATCCGGACTCGAACGCTTTGGTCGAGAGGCGGATCCAGGCGATGTCGCGCTGACCGATGTGTTGCACACCGGACGCACCGTTGACGAAATAGTGGATCTGGCGTTCGAGCACCGGCTCGAAGTCTTGCTCCATCTGTCGCCCGGCCACCTCGATCATGATGCCCATGTCGAGCGCACCCTGAGGATCGACCGAGTCGATATCGGGTCCGACGACTTCGACCTTCCCATCGACGACTTCGTCGAGTTTTGCCATGCGTAGGTACTCGAAGCAGCGGGCGTTCTTGCCGCCGAACTCGATCCGCATGTCGGCCTTGCGAACCACTTCGCCTTCGAAAGCGGAGCCGTAGGGGACCGGCACCGGGACGTCGACGACCTGTACTTTCACACCTCGCGTCTCGATGCACTTCTGCACCAGGCGCTCCGCCCGCTCGAGGTCGTCGGCTCCGTCGATCTCGTTGAACGGCAGGCTGACGACGTGCTCGTAGGTCGTGATCCCGGTCGGGAGGATCTGCGGGATGACGGTGTCGGCGATGACCGGGAAGCCGAAGTTGATCGCCCCGGCGGCGGCCGCGTACTTGAGATCGTCGACCTCGCCCAGCGCCAGCACGAACGCGAACACCCGGTCCTTGTTGTACAGCAAGATGTCCCGGGCTTGACCACCCTTCAATCCGCCGAAGGTCAGAGCCGATCTCGTGGCGAAGCCGAGCGCGTAGATGGCGCTGATCGTGTCGGTGCCGAACGGGACCGTGTAGGTGTCGTAGCCGAGCTCGACACCTTCCTCGGCGAGTTGGTGAATGATGCTCCGCCCGTTGACGTTCCCCGACAGGAAGGTGAGGATGTTCCGCTTCTGGAGCTCACGAACGATCTGCACCGCGACCTCGTTGGACTTGGCGCAGCCGACGATGGCGGCGAACCCGGGCATGCGACCGTCGACGAGCTGAATACCCCAGGACCGCAGCTGGATGTCGTCGATGGCTCCGTTCAGGTGCCCGTTCGACGACGGCTCCTCACTGCCGTTGTTGTCGGGGCTGGTGAACGCAGTACCTCCGGCGAGTTCGAAGCCCGGCATGGCCTCGGGCTGGAGCCCGTAGATGTACCGGATGGCTTCGATCGTCTCGGCTGCGATGAGGGTGGCCATACCGCTGTCGAGCGTCTCTCCAAGGTAGGGCGTCCACAGATGATCGGCAGGCACCGGGTGCAGCAGACTGCGCGCATGGGACAAGGCGTCGGTCAGCTGGCCGAGGGTCTCGACCTCCCTGCCGGTCATCCCGAAGATGACCGGCAAGAAGTAGGCGGTGTTGGGGAAGGACACAGGTGTCTCAGGGCCNNACCAGCGCGTTCGCTCCACGCATGGCCCTCGTGGCGACATATCTGGACATGTGACCCTCCTATACCTTCCCGTACAGCGCTTCTCGTCGCTCCTCGAGCGGGAGCGCCTCGACTTCCTTCATCCGATCGTCGCCGCTGGCACCGAACTTGTCGGGGTCGTAGGGGGCGATCCCGAGGGCGGCACGCTTGGCGTCGATGTGATCGAGGGTGCGCTGGATCATCTCATCCGCTTCGGTGAGAAACTCCAGCTTTCCTCCGTACATCTCGCCCCAGCCGTCCCGGAAGTAGTCGGCCACGAGCACGCTGTCGGGGACCTTGTCGCCGCGTCCCTCGACCGGGTTGGTTCCGCCCATGATGACGTAGGCGCCCGACGCAACGCAGTAGGTGGCGATCGAGAGTGCCTTCTCGCTCATCCATTCCGGGGCCAATCCGACGGCCGGCACCTGGTCGATGTCGTCGCCGAGTCCACCTTCATCCACCATCTGCGTGAGCACCGTCAGGATGCGCGTGTTGTCGACGCACGAACCCATGTGCAGGACCGGCGGGATTCCCACCGTCTCACACACCTCGCGCAGGCCCGGTCCGACCCGGTCGATCCCGGCATCGCCGGTCAGGAAGCCGAGCTTGGCGTTGGCGATGGCACTGCATCCGGTTTCGACGACCAGTACGTCTTCCTTGAGCAACCGCTCGGTGATGTACGAGTGCATCGAATCGTGTTGGACTCGCGGGTTGGTGCAGCCGACGATGGCGGCCACGCCGCGAACACGACCGGCGATGATGGCATCGTTGAGCGGCCGGAACGATGACCGGTAGCTACCTCCGAGCATGTAGTTGATGTACTCGTGAGAGAAACCGGGGGTCAATGCGTTCTTGTAGTCCGGGATCTTCGTGTCGCCGCGGTTGGCGAAGTTGTCGATGGCTTCGCGCAGGATATCCTTGGCAATGGTCATCGCCTGGTGCTCATCGAACTCGATGTGCGTCGCTCCCTTGATCTTCACCTTGGGTGACGTGGTGATGATCTTCGTGTGGAAGTTCTCCGCCAGGGAGACGAGTGCCTGCATGATGCACTGCACGTCCACCACCATCGCTTCGACCGCTCCGGTCAAGATCGCCAGTTCCTGTTGCAGGAAGTTGCCGGCCGCCGGGATGCCTTGCCGCATGAGGATCTCGTTTGCCGTACAGCAGATGCCGGCCAGGTTGATACCCTCGGCTCCGGCCTGTTTGGCGTACTCGATGATGTCCGGTTGCCGTGCGGCCGCCACGATCATCTCGCTCAACGTGGGTTCGTGCCCGTGCACCACCACGTTGACCATGCTCTGCTGAAGGACGCCCAGATTCGCCTCGCCGAGCAGTGGCGCCGGTGTGCCGAACAGGATGTCCGAGATATCGGTGGCGATCATGCTGCCGCCCCAGCCATCCGCCAGCGCGGTGCGGACCGCGTGGTGGAGGATGTGGGCGGGTTCCTGATCATCGCCCATGTGCGTGCGATGCAGCGCCTCGACAACTTCGCGGTCGACACCTCGCGGCGTCACTCCGTGCTCGTCCCACAGCTTCTTTCGCTTCTTCGGCGCCTGAGTGACGGGGATGAGTGTCCCGGTCTGCTGGCCGAACTGGGAGAGATAGAGGTCGGCGAGATCATTGGCGATCTCCTCCGGGGCACGGCCTTCAATGGGGATGTCGTAGCGTGCCGCGACCGTCCGGAGCTTGGCGACGTCGCGGAGCACGTACCCCTCGGCTTCGCCGTTGGCGACCGCCTTGAGGGTGAAGGCCATATCGCGACCGTGGTCGCTGTGGGCTGCCGAGCCTGCCGCGACAGAACGGATGAAGTTGCGGGCCTGGATCGTATCGATCGTGGCACCGCAGACACCTGTGGTTCCGTCCTTCGTGAGTCGGCACGGACCCATGGCGCAGAGACTGCAGCACATGCCGACGGCGCCAATGTTGCATGGAGCAAGGATGTCGGCTCGGCTGAAGGCCGTCTCGATACCGCGTTCATCGGCGAGGGCGAGCATCTCCTGTGCGGCTGGATCAATCGATGCTTCTTCTGGCGTACGCCTCGCGCGTCTAGATGGTGTGCTTTCGCCGGCCATTCACTGACTCCCTTGCTCAGCCTCCTTCTCGGTCCATGCCCGGCAAAGGCAGGTCCGGTCCGTCCTCCCGCGAGATCGCCTGTCCGAAAGCCACGACGGCTTCGTGGGCGGTGCTATGCCGGAAGAACGGGGCGGCCTGAGTTGCCGGAAGCGAGGACTCGAGCGGCATTCGGAGGTTCGCCAAATAGCCTGCTTCTTCGAGTGCCTGACGCAGAGTTTCCTCAGAGACACGTTCGGGATCGAAAGCGACTTCGACCACATGGAACGCGCTCGAGGCGTATACAGACTCCACGCCGGGGACGCCGAGAAGCGTCCGTCGAACCTCGACGACATGATGATCCCCATACATCACAGGGACCTCGAGTACGAGTCTCTCCATTATCACCCCCGTCGGTGAGGGATCCACGCGTGACCACCACGCCGTGGACTGTGCTCAGGGTAACGGTGAGAGTCCTCCGACTGGAGGGTCAAAAGGCCCTAGTAACGGGTCCGGTTGGAGGTCATTTCCGGGACTTGGGCCGCTTGATTCGCAGTTATGCGATGGATTATCATTTTATACCGAAATGTCATTGCATTCGTCCGCCGGCAAATCGTTCGCAATCACCGAACACAGCCAGCTGCGTGCTCTGGGGAATGTGGTCAGGGCACAGATACTCGAGCTACTGGAGGAGGCCCCTGCGAGTGCCAAGCAACTGGCGAGAAGGCTCGAGATGACCCATGGCAAAGTCGGCTATCACCTCAAGGTGCTCGTGAAGGCCGGTCTGATCGAAGTCGCCGAAGAGCGGCCGGTACGGGCGGTCTTCGAACGTTTCTACCGGCCGACATTCGATCGCCTGCACATCGACGTTGAAGGCGGAGGGACCGGCGACCCCCTGAAGTTCATGCTCCGACAGGCGGCACTCGAGGCACGACCGCATTCAGAACAACCGTTGGCCCCGCTCGGCCGGATCTATTCCGCCCGAATGCATCCCGCCCGGGCGCAGGAGTTCGCCCGCCGCCTGGTGGAACTGGCCGACGAGTTCGCGGAAGCCGGCGGCAGTGGGATCACCTTCGGGTTCGTCGGAGCCGTCTACGAGATGGACCTCCCAAGATGAGTGCTCGACTCGAAGGCCCATCCCACCTTGCCCTGCGCGAGAACCAACCAGAACGGCGCTCGACCCCGGAGTGGAGATCCGATCATCTCGCACGGAACCTCCATGCGGTCGGCGGCACGTGCGCTGCGGGCCGTACGCGGGCGGGACTATCGCGGCATGTTCGATGGCCGGTGCTACTCCTCAACGGCGAACGCGACAGGCCGAATCGAGCTGAAGAGGCCGAAGCGGCTGGCGAATCGCCACTGTTGTAGACGCCGGCCACGCTTGCGCCTTGACTCAACCGGACGCGTTCGCGAAGGCCGTCGATCGGTTCTGCCGCGATACGGTCGGATTCCGGTGAGTCGCGACGGCGCAGAATCCGACTTTGCTGCGTGGAGGACCTGCCGGTACTGGGCACCGTCTGACGCCCGACCGGCAAGCATGTGCGGGCAGCCAACCGCAACCCGGTACTAGTTTGTCACCATGCACAACGACGCTGGATACCTGCTGCCGCCCGAACCGGTCGCCGATCTCGCCGCCTACATGGCTCTCGGCGGCGGTTCCGGATTGGAGAGGGCACGCGAGATCGGCTCCGACGGGGTGATCGCAGAGATACGCAGCTCGGGACTACGTGGACGCGGCGGAGCAGGTTTTCCGACCGGCTTCAAGTGGTCCGGCCTGGCCGCCGACCCGTGCGACACCAAGTTCGTGGTGTGCAATGCGGCTGAAGGCGAACCCGGAACGTTCAAAGACCGGGCGCTGATCCGACACAACCCGTACCAGCTCCTCGAAGGCATTGCGATCGCTTCGGAAGCGCTCGGCGTCCAAGGAGCGTTCATCGGGATCAAGGAGAAGTTCACCGGCGAGGTCGCCCGCCTTGGTGCAGCCGCGGCCGAGATGGTGGACGCCGGATTGTGGGGCGACGTACCGCTCACGATCGTGGAAGGGCCGGACGACTACCTCTTCGGAGAGGAGAAGGCGCTGCTCGAGGTGGTCTCCGGCAACGATCCGCTCCCCCGCATCGACCCGCCCTACATTCGCGGTTTGTTCACGACCCCGAACCAGCCGGACAATCCGGCGGTGGTGAACAACGTGGAGACCCTGTCGAACGTTGCGCACATTCTGCGCAACGGGGTCGACTGGTTCCGGTCGATGGGAACCGAGCGGAGCCCGGGAAACATGATCTTCACCATCTCGGGAGACGTCCGGCGCGAGGGCTACGCAGAGCTCCCCATGGGAACCCCGCTCACGACGCTGATCAATGAGGTGGGCGGCGGACTCCTCGAGGGCCGAACCATCAAGGCGGTCGTGTCGGGAGCGTCGAACCGCCCGATCCCGGCGTGGATGATCGACACGCCGCTCGATTTCGAGTCCATGAAGCAGGCCGGTGCCGGATTGGGATCGGGGGGNNTCATGCGGGCAGTGCCCACCGTGCAAGGTCGGCGGGCTCAATATGACCGACCTGCTCGAGAAGCTGCTCCGCGGAGGGGCGAGTTCTCACGACCTGGAGGATCTCGCCGCCTGGACAACGCGGGTGACCGACTCGAATCGCTGCGGCCTGGGCGCCGCCCACCGAGAGGCGGTCGGCGGCTTCCTCGAGGTGTTCTGGGACGAGTTCGAAGCCCGGGTCGACAACCCCGAACCCGTCGTCGAGCGTCTCGAGTTGCCGAAGCTGGCCGACTACGACGAGGCCGCCGGGCGCTTCGTGAAGGGCTGACTCTCTCCCCGGAGTTTTCTCCGCAATGCAGTTGCGCGTGACGCGCCGTTCCTTTGCCGAGAAACCGGATGCGCGGCGGTCTGCCACAATGCGGCGGTCATGACCACCACCCGCCAGCTGCTCAACCGTCGCGCCCTGCAACTCGAGTACGCCACCATCGGCTGGAACGCCGGCGAGGCCGTTCTCACGATCGGACTGGGCATCGCCGCCGGGTCGCTGGCGTTGATCGGCTTCGGCTCCGATTCCATCATCGAGATGTTCGCCTCGGCGGTCGTCGTGTGGCACCTGCGGCCGGGGCACGAAATCGACCATCCGGAGCGAACGGCCCTTGCACTGCGGCTGGTGGCCATCGCCTTCGCCGTGCTCAGTGTCGTCCTGCTGACGTTCAGCGTTCGGGATCTCGTCACCCAGCGGGTACCCGACGAGTCCCCGTGGGGTATCGCCTACCTGGCGGTCACCGCCCTGGTCATGTTCGGTCTNNCTGCTCAACGCCGTCATCGGCTGGTGGTGGGCCGATCCGGCGGCCGCTCTTCTCGTCGGCCTGGTGGCGGCGAACGAAGCCAGGGAGAACTGGCACGAGGCGAGAGAGTTGGTGGAGGAGTAGGAAGCCGGCGCCCCGTAGGGCGTCACACCCATTCTCGGCAATGCAATACGCCACCGGCGACCACTGCATTGCCGAGAACGAGGAAATCCTTTGTGGCAGACCTTGCTCCTGTGAGACCTTAAAGGGTGAAGGCCGCCGGAGGCCGAGTGACCATCGCAGCACCGCTCCAGGAAACATTCACCTCGTTTGTCCGAGACGTTGAACCCAGGCTCATGGCAGCCCTCGTCGCCCGGTTCGGTCCGGAGCGCGGACGGGAAGCTACCGCCGAGGCGCTCGCATACGGTTGGGAGCACTGGGAGCGCATTCGAGACATGGAGAATCCGGCCGGCTACCTCTATCGGGTCGGCCGGCACACCGGGTTCCGCGAACCACGAAATGCCCCCTTTCCAGAAGTTCCGCACCATTCCGACCCTCTTGTGGAACCAGGCCTTCCGGAGGCACTTGCGCGCCTATCTCGACGCCAGCGGACCGCCGTCATCCTCGTCCATTGCTACGGGTGGACGCCGGCGGAAGTGGCCGATTTCCTCGACATCGCCGTCACAACGGTCCGCAATCATCTCGAACGAGGAATGGCACGGCTACGAGCAACCATCGGGAGTGGTGTATGACCCAGGACCTCGAACGCCAACTTGCTCGGTACGGAGCAACACTCCGGCACCATGCCCGATCGGTCCCGATCGAGGAAGTCGAGACACGACGNNGCCGGTCTTGCCCTGCTGAATCTCATCGAGTTGAGATCCGAAGCGCCGAAGCCGCTCGTGCCTGCCTCCGGCCCCGCAGGCGGACCGGGAATCGTCGCTCTGGTCGTCGGGGGTGCAGCCGTGGCGCTGATCGTCGGTGTTGCCGGAGTGGGATTGATCAGAACGTATCGGACATCCCAACAGGTGCGTGCCACACACGCACGAGAACGAAGGAAGCGAAAGATGCAGACACTAGAGAAACCGATCGCCCCGATCGAGAAGCTGGAGCGGAGCAACCGATACCTGATCGTCGCACTCGTTGTCGTGACCCTGCTCGCGGCCGGCCTCGGAGCGTGGCTGGTCGTCGACCATCTCCGGCTCGGCGCGGAAGGTGAAATCGACGATCTGTTGAGCGAATACGGCGCGGCCTGGGAGGCGAACGACGGCACCGCCGTGATCGCCCTGATGACGCCCGGTGCATCACTCACCGCCGGGAACGGCGAGACATACTCTGTTGCAGAGATCGAATCCATGGTCGACGGCCTGGGTTCGTTCACGTCCACGCCTCTGGCCGACAACATGGTTGTCCAGACGGCCGACGGTTGGTACGTCGCCGCAGCCTCAACGCTCGACTACGCAGGGATGACATTCCGGGTGTTCGACGTCTTCGAACAGGACGGTCGGTACCTGATCCGCTACCACGAGACCTGGGGCGAGGGCGACGTGCCGTAGAGACGGCGACGCCTCCGACGGTCGGAAGTGAAAACGAAGTCGACGGAATCTCGACACGACACTCGCCATCGCAAACCGCTACCTCGCTCGTGGCATCACCGCCGCCCCAGAGAGGCCTGGACGAGGCCGGAGAGACGGTCGAGGAACACCACCAGGTCGGACACTCCCCCGCCTCAACCAGACCCCACTCCCTCTCTGCCCGCCACCATCCCCAATGACGAGGTCCCGGCCGGGTGGTCTCGATACTGCCTTTCGGCCCTAGCCGCCGACTGAACGATCGTATAGCATATTGAACATGCGTTCAATGCCAGACGATCGCAGCACGAAGGCACGGATCAGGGATGCCGCCATCGCCTGCTTCGCCGCGGACGGCATCGCCGGCACCAGCATTCGAACGATCGCAGCCGAGGCCGGAGTCTCTCCCGGTCTCGTGATGCACCACTTCGGCTCGAAGGAGGCACTCCGTGAAGCCTGCGATCACCACGTCGCCGCCGTCGTCCGCGAGATGAAAGGCGACGCGATGTCGGCAGGTGCGGCCCTCGACCCGGTTGCGGCCCTACGATCGAACAGTGGCGGACCACCGCTCCTCCGCTATCTCGCCCGCACGCTGATCGACGGCTCACCCCACGTTGCCGAGGTGGTCGACGAAATGGTGAATGACGCCGTCGAGTACATCGAAGTGGGTGTCGCCGCCGGCCTCATCACTCCGAGCGACCACCCACGGGAACGCGCCACCGTTCTGGCACTGTGGTCCCTGGGCGCCGTCGTCCTCCACGATCACCTCGAACGCCTGCTGGGCGTCGACATCACCACCGACCTATCAGACAATCCAGAACGAGCGCTGCCGTACGTCCTCGGGGCGTACGACCTGCTCGGNNTCGCCATCCACACCGAGGGACTGACGAAACACTATGGCGAGGTCGAAGCGCTCGTCGACCTCGATCTCGATGTCCGGCGCGGAGAGGTATTCGGCTTCCTCGGACCCAACGGTGCCGGCAAGACCACGATGATTCGAACGATCCTCGACGAGATCCATCCCACCGCGGGTAGCGCCTCGATCCTGGGCATGGACACTCACCGGCAATCGGTCGAGATCCGCAGGCACATCGGCTACGTGCCCGGAGACCTGGCAATGTATCCGAACCTCACCGGACGCGACACGCTGACCTACTTCGCCAATCTGCGCGGTGGCGTCGACTGGTCGTACGTCGGCGAACTTGCCGACCGCCTCGATGCCGATCTGTCCAAGAAGGTCGGCGACCTCTCCTCCGGCAACCGGCAGAAGGTGGGGCTCATCCAGGCATTCATGAGCAAACCCGATCTGCTCATCATGGACGAGCCGTCCTCAGGCCTCGACCCGCTGATCCAGCGCCAGTTCCAGAAGATGATGCGCGAGGTCGTCGCCGAGGGACGAACAGTGTTCCTCTCCAGCCACACGCTGTCCGAAGTCGAGCGTGTTGCCGATCGGGTGGGGATCATCCGCCACGGGCGCCTCATCGCGGTTGAAGCCGTCAACGACCTCCGCTCGAAAGCGATCCGTACGGTGAACATCTACTTCGACGGTCCCGTCGATGGGGCTGCGTTCGAAGGGCTCCCCGGCGTTCGCGAGGTCGCCACCCAGAACGAGCATGTCACGCTGTCGTTCGACGGCCGCATGGAGACCCTGCTCAAGGTGGTAACCGAGCGGTTCCACGTGCTCGATATCACCACGCATGAGGCCGACCTCGAGGAGATCTTCCTGACCTACTACCGGGACGAGGAGGTGAGCGTCTGATGCTGGCCAACGTCTTCACCAAGGGTGTCCTCGACCGCTGGAAGAGCCTCGTGATCGGATCCGTCAGCATCGGATTACTGCTCTTCATGGGCATGTCGGTGTACCGCAATATCGACATCACGATGTACACGAGCATGCCGGAGGTCGTCCGGGCGCTGATGGGCATCGCCGAAGATGCCGATGTCGGCGGCCTCGCCTACGGAGCCATCTACAGCTCGTACGGGGCACTGACGCTGGCGGCACTCGCCCTGGCGATGGGGTCGGCATCGATCGCCGGTGAGGAGCGCAGAGGCACGATGGGCCTGTTGCTCGGAAACCCGCGCAGCCGCACGCAGATTCTCGTATCGAAAGCCGGGTCGCTCGTCCTGCTGACTGCTGCAGGAGCGCTCATTCTCTGGGGTCTCGGCGAACTCACACCCATCCTGCTCGACGTCGATCTGCCCGGCACGTACATCGGATCACTGGCGCTGGCGATGTTCTTCGTCGCCCTGTTCCATGGATTCCTCGCCATGGCGCTTGGCGCCTGGTCGGGAAAGACGGGACTGGCCTCTGGCGTGACCGCCGGGATCATGGTCCTCTCGTTCATCGGCGTGGGTCTCTTCCCGCTGATCGAAGGCTGGGAGAACGCAGCCCGGATCTTCCCCTGGTACTACTACTCGTCGAGCAAGCCGGTGCTCAACGGCGTCGACTGGGGCCACCTGGCCATCCTCGGCGGTGGCACTGCCTTGTTCGCCGTCCTGGCGTGGATCGGCGTCAACCGTCGCGATCTCCGCGACCGGAACGTTGGAGGGTCCTTGATCGACCGGCTCCGCGAGCACCCTCTCACGACGAAGGTGGTCGACCGGCTCGCCGGATCGACCCGCGTCAGCCGCATCTGGATCAAGACGCTCTCCGAGCACCAGGTCTTGCTCATCGTCGTGGCATACGTCGAGTTCCTGATCATGGGTCTGCTCATCGGCCCGCTGTACAACTGGGTCGACGAGTTCCTCGTCGACATGGGCAGGACCTTCCCGGAAGAGATCCTGGCGATGTTCGGCGGGGGTGATCTCAGCAGACCGGAAGGCTTCTACCAGATCGAAACATTTGGCATGATGGCCCCGATCGCCGTGATGGTGGTGACGATCGCCATCGGCGCCCGGGCACTGGCCGGCGAAGAGGAAAACCGCACGATGGGTCTCCTGCTTGCGAATCCGATCCGGCGTTCCAAGATCATCTACGAGAAGACCGGTTCCATGGTGCTCGGTGCTTTCGTGGTGGGGTTCGCGACGTTCGCCGGTGTGGCACTCGGTTCGGTCCTCGGCGGACTCGGCATGAACATCGGCAACATCGCTGCCACGAGCGCACTGGTCACATTGCTCGGCCTGGCGTTTGGTGCTCTGGCACTGGCGCTCAGCGCGGCGACCGGTAGCCCTCGCACCGCCATCTTGGGGTCGACCGGGGTCGCCATCTTCCTGTTCGTGGTCAACGCCTTCCTGCCGTACAGCGAGAGCTTCTCCGGACTGGCCAAGTGGACGCCGTTCTACTACTACCTCACCAGCGACCCATTGATGAACGGAATGCACTGGGGCCACGGGGGAGTTCTTGCGGCCCTGACGGTGATCCTGGTGGCGCTGTCGGTTCCGCTATTCCAGCGGCGGGATCTCCGGCAGACCGGGTAGCCGAATCACCTCTGAGGATCGCCTTCCAGGTCGGCGATCGGGAGCACAACCCGGAAGACGGCCCCCGCTCCCGGTCCGTCCGACCGAGCGGAGATGTCGCCGCCGTGCGCCCGGGTGATTGAGCGAGCGATGGTGAGGCCAATCCCTCTCCCCGCCGGTCGATCCGGGTCGGGGAGGCGATAGAAGCGCTCGAACACATGGCCGAGTTCGGACGTGGGAATGCCACGACCGGTGTCTGCTATCTCAACAACGGCCTCACCACCTTCGCGATGGGACCGAACGGTGACCCGCCCGCCCGCCGGTGTGTGGTTCAACGCATTGCCGAGCAGATTGGTGAACACCTGGGCCATGCGCATTCGGTCGGCCGACACCGGCAGCCGCAATCCGGTTTCGATCTCGAGCGCCACGTCCGAGTGGTCGAACTGCAGACGCAGCCGATCCGCTGCCGCCGCAGCCAGTTCGGCGAGATCGGTACGCTCCGGGGACATCGGCAAGGTCCCCTCTTCCGCCTGCGACAGGAGCGCCAGATCGTCGGCGAGGCGCTGCATCCTCGTCGCCTCCTCGGCAACGGCTGCGAACAACTCGTCGTTGGGTTCGGACACCCGGTCGAGCACCCCCTCCATCAATCCCTTGATCGTCGTGATCGGCGATCGCAGCTCATGCGTGACCTCGGAGATCAGTCTCGTCCGCCGTTCCTCGGTGGACGACAGCGTCTGTGCCAGCGTGTTGACATCCCCCGCCAGCGCCGCCAGTTCCTCTTCGGCCGGCAGTTCGACCTGCTGACCGTACTCACCTCTGGCGATACGGTCGGTCGCTTCCCGGACTTCGTTGATGGGACGGATCACCCGTCGGGCGAGCAATGCAGCGACCACGCCTGCGGCCACGACCGACACGGCCAGACCGACCAGCAGCGCAATGTTCAGCGAGTCGCCCAGCGCGGCATGGACCTCGCCGGCCGTCGAGCCTGCGAGTCCACCCGGCCCGCGTCGCATCTGTCCGAGCCGGCCGCTGAACAGAGTCCGCGTGAGAATCGACCCGACGATGAACATCGCCACTCCACCGACGCCGACCACCAGGAGGTGGGAGACGAAGATCCTTGTCCTCAGTCTTCGCCAGATACTCACGTCCGCACTCCGATGAACTTGTAGCCGACGCCGCGCACCGTACCAATGAACCGCCCCTCACCCTTTGGGCACAACGCCTTGCGCAGGTTGCTGATGTGGGTGTCGACGATGCGCTCATCGCCGAAGAAATCCCAGCCCCAGAGGTGTTCGATCAACTGCCTTCGAGTGAACACCCGCCCGGGGGACGAGATGAGGGAGGCGAGCAGGTCGAACTCGAGCGCGGTGAGTTCGGCGTCGCGACCGTCGACGGTCACCTGCCTGCGAGCGACATTCACTGTGATTCCATCGAACTCGGCGACATCCTCGGACACTGAACTCGCCATCCCCTTTCGCCGCAGGACGGTCTGTACTCTCGCTACGAGCTCACGCGGGCTGAATGGTTTGGTTACGTAGTCGTCGGCACCGCCTTCGAGGCCGATCAACCGATCAGTCTCGTCCGCCCGCGCAGTCAGCATGATCACGTAGACATCAGAGAATCGACGGAGTTCGCGGAGTACTTCGAAACCGTCGATGCCGGGCAGACGAACGTCCAGGACGATGAGATCAGGCCGCTTGTCGCGAGCACGGGTGAGAGCGTCCTCACCCGTGGCCGCTTCGGCGACCTGGTAGCCCTCCTGCCGCAAATAGGAGACGACGGTCGAGCGAATCCGGTCTTCGTCGTCGACGACGAGGATCCGTTCAGGTCGCATGGCCGTCATGGTAGGTGGCGGCCCGCATCACAGTCCGCACGCAGAAGTGTTCCCCCGCCGCTCGGGCGGGGGAACACTCGGGGAGGATCGTGAGATCCCTACCGGCCGTGGCCGTTGCCCTGACCACCGTTGCGGCCGTGTTGTGCGCCGCCGCCTGTGCCGGCGTTGTCGCAGACCCCGTCGCCGTCTTCATCCACGAAGCCTCCACCGCTGCAGGTTCCGTTCTGGCCGTGCCCGCCGAAGCCCTGCGTTCCGCGCAGGTCGTTCACGCCGTCGCCGTCTTCATCGACATAGTTGTCGCAGAGTCCGTCTCCGTCGGCATCGATCATCTTGTCGTTGATGCCGTCGCCGTCTTCGTCCACGAACCCCCAGGCGTAGCCGTTGCCGGCCGGGGCGCCTGCGTTGTCGAAATCCCGGACACCGTCGCCGGGTGCCGCTGCGAACGCGGCGGTCGCCATGACTCCGACGATCAGTGCCACAGCGAGGAGGAGGCCGACAGTCTTCTTCATGATGTTGCTCCTTTCTTTGAACATCTAGGAGCAGTATCGGACTCGAGTTTCCAGCCACCGTGTGGCGATTGTGAAGCTTCTGTGGAGTTCACGAGCCCGGCGGAGGTAGTAGACGCTGCCGTAGGATGCCCGTGACGGAAGGACGGGTGCGACGTGAGGATGAATGTCCGTTTGGACCAGGGGACCGGCTCGCCGGTGGTTCTCTTGCACGGCTTTCCCGGCTCCGGCGCCGACTGGATTCCGGTTGCAGAACGACTGTCGCCGCAGCATCGGGTCGTCGTCGTAGACCTGCTCGGGTTCGGGGCGAGTGCCAAACCCGCCGCCTTCGAGGAATTATGGACCGACGCCCAGGCGGCTGCGCTCGCCGGAACCCTCGACGACCTCAACATCGACCGCGTGGCGCTGGTCGGCCACGACCTCGGTGGGGGCGTGGCGCTCAGCTTCGTCGCCACCCATCCCGAGCGGGTCACACACCTCGCACTGCTGGCGACGAACACCTTCACAGATACGCCCGTCGATTTCCCGCTCTCGCTGCTGCGACTGCCGGTCGTCGGCAAGCTGGTCGAACCTCTGATGTTCAATCGGACCGCGCTGCTTGCGCTCGGCCGGTTGGGTTCGAAGACGAGCGGAATCCGACCGGCGGCCAACACGACGGAAGAAGCCCGGGCAATCCGCACGGTGTTTGCGCGAGTTCTGCGGGATCTACCCGACTTGTACGGCCCGGTAGAGAGATCGCTCGACTCGATCGAGGTTCCGACCGTGGTGCTGTGGGGTGGTCGGGACATGTTCTTCTCGGCGGAGCAGGGCGATCGCACCGCGAAGGCGATTCCGGGAGCCGGGTACGTGCTCCTAGAGTCGTCGGGACACTTCCTGCCGATCGAGCGCCCCGACGAGGTGGCCGGCTCCATCCGGCAGCTCCTCGACCCGAAAAGCACGAAGAACTGAGGTCTCGAAGATGAAGTGGAACATCGAGAACAAGACGGTGCTGATCACCGGCGGCAACTCGGGAATCGGAAAGTCGACGGCTCTCGAACTCGCAAGACGAGGCGCACGGGTGACGATCACGGCCCGGGACGGCACGAAGGGTATGGCGGCGGCGGCCGATATCGCTACCGGGGCGGGCACCGAGGTGGAGGTTGAGGAGCTCGATCTTGCCTCGCTCGATTCGGTCAGGGCGTTCGCCGGCCGCTTCGCCGACGCTCACGACCGTCTGGATGTTCTCATCAACAACGCCGGCGTCATGACCGGAAAGAGAATCGAAACTCAGGACGGGTTCGAGTGGACGCTGGCGGTCAATCACTTGGGTCCGTTCCTGCTCACCAATCTCCTGACCGAACTACTGGTGGCGAGTGCCCCGGCACGAGTCATCACCGTGAGCTCCGAGAACTACCGTCGCGCCGGCGGCGGACTGAACTTCGACGATCTCCAGATGGAGGCCAGATTCTCGGCCGGCAAGGCCTATGCGTCGTCGAAGCTCGCCAACATCCTCTTCACGGTCGAGCTCAATCGGCGCCTTCGAGACAAGGGGGTCTCCGCCTTCGCCCTGCATCCCGGCGTGGTGGCCACCTCCTTCGGGAAAGGGCCCGAGGGTTCAAAACTGATGGGATGGGGGATGACGTTGATCAAGCCGATCCTCCGCACTCCTGCGCAGGGGGCCGAGACTCCCGTGCTTCTGGCGACGGAAGACGACGGCGCCCTCGGGGACGATGTCTACTGGTCGGACGGTGTCCCGAAGGATCCGCTGCCCGCTGCGACCGATGCCGATGCCGCCGCCCGCCTATGGTCCATCAGTGAACGGCTGGTCGGGTCGACCGACTGAACTACCCGATCAATGGACTGAATCGCCGGACCTAGAGGTTTCTCGGCAATGCAGTTGATCCCCACGCGCCGTTGCATTGCGGAGAAACCATGAGCGCCGGGGTCCGGATGACGCGCATCTACCCGGGCCGGTCCATCGTGAAGAACGCATCGGCGGTGGTCACGTAACCCGATCCGGCCATACGACCGACGGCGCGGAGCGCCACCGGATCGACTCGCGTGCCATCGATCACGTCGGACCGCACGTGGATGCACAGCACTTCGCCGAAGAAGACCGTGTTCCCCAGGGGGTTGCCCAGTTCGACGACGTGCGCCACACGGCACTCGAGCGACGCCGCCGCCTCCCCGACCCGGGGCGCATCGACGCGCGTACTCGGAACCGAGGTCAATCCGACCACCGAGAACTCGTCGACATCCGGAGCGAACTCGCCGGCCGTCTGGTTCATTGCGGCAGCCGTCTCTTCGGTGACGATGTTCACCGTGAACTCACCGGTTGACCGCACGTTGGCGGCGGTGTCCTTCAGCGCCCCCTTCCGGCGACCGGCCGAGAAGATCACCGTCGGTGGATTGGCCGACACGACGTTGAAGAACGAGTAGGGCGCCACGTTGGGAGTGCCGTCACCCGCCAGACTTCCGATCCAACCGATCGGACGGGGTACCACGAGACCCGTTAGCAACTTGTAGCGGTCGATCGGTTCCAGGTCGGCGAGGGTGAAGGTCGTGAAGTCCATGTACCCATGGTACGGGCAAGCGTTCGTCGCGGCGGGGCCTACTCGGGTGTCACGTAGGCCGCGGTGAGACCACCGTCGACCATGAACTCGGTTCCCGTCACGTAGGAGGACTCGTCCGAGGCGAGGAAGAGGGCGGCACTCGCCATCTCGGCGGCCTCACCGAAACGTCCCATCGGGACGTGCACCAACCGGCGCCGGCGCTTCTCTTCGGTATCGAGGAACTTCATCAGCAGTTCGGTCCGGAGCGGCCCCGGGCACAACGCGTTGACGCGGATGTTCTCTTGGGCATGGATCACCGCCAGTTCCCGCGTCATGGCCAG